>Ga0214543_1001088_pt1 | contig 50808 bp, 20 predicted proteins | sample CNSS2metaG_FD_160094 | JGI IMG/M metagenome (GOLD analysis project Ga0214543, IMG submission 160094) | Root nodule microbial communities from cowpea collected in UCLA plant growth center, Los Angeles, California, USA - CNSS2 | ecosystem: Host-associated > Plants > Roots > Nodule | place: USA... | reverse complement strand
TATTTTTTTTAAGTTTTAGATGTTTAACACTATTTTTTTGTTGGTTTTTTGTTAATTTAAATTTTCTTATATCTAATTTTTAGCAACATTAAAATATAGTTATTTTATTATTTAATTAGTTTTTAAATTTTATTTGTGAATATTAAATAAAATATTAAATTTCACATGTACAATATTTATGGACATTTTTGTCTTTTAAAGAAAATAAAGTTGCATTAATGGTTATTAGGTCAGGTTTTATTTAATATTACACTTATCTATGTACTTTTGTAGGATCCAATGTATATTAATTATCCTTAACCAGTGCCCACTGGTTAGCGCAAGACCTATATATATATATATATATATATATATATATATATATATATATATATATATATATATGGATTGAAGTTTTCTTCGTGAATTAGAGTTAGTGTTAATGTTGTGCTAATATCACGTGTCAGTATCAGCACTATATGACATATGTCCGTGTCAGCGTCATATGTTGGTGTTAGTATCATGTATTAGTGTTTTGTATTTAATTGATTTCTTATATTTATTTTTTTGACTCAATTGAGTTCCAAATTTGTTTAAAATTGAAAAATGTTGTTTCTACATGAAGTATAAGACTTGTACAATTTGTTCAAGTCAACCGGGTACTAAGTTACTAAATTATTACTTAAAAATTAGTTTAATTCAATTTACAAACCAATGAAAATAATTAAAATACAAAATTTGTTTTATTTTATGAAAAAATATAAAAAAATAATTTATTTTATGAAATTGATTGAAGTAGTCAAACTAAGTTAAAATACATAAAAAAAATATATTAATAATTTAGTTTAAATTTCATGTGAATATTAAGTTTTTTTAGAGGAATTAAATCTATAACTAAGCTAGCTAATAAAAGAAAATACACTTTTGATATTTTTCAAATATTATGATTTATAAATTAAAATAAGAACTTTACGTTCTTTTTTAGTTGGTTCGAATAGTCAACTTGGTTATAAGATTAGATAATAGGAAAGAAAATATTTGAATCAAAATTAAAAAAAATTATAAATTTAAAATATATTTTTTTTAAATTTAAATAAAAAGATGAAATTAATTTTAATATTAATGTAAAGTAATTTAATGTATAAAATATTTTTTTTAAACATAAGTATGTAAAATATAATTAAATTTATTACTAATTTGGTCACATGTATATTAAACAAAATTAAGACTCAAATAAATACAAGATACTCACATTCTTACATAATACGTGACACATAACAATATTAAACAAAATTAAGACTCAAATAAATACAAGATACTCACATTCTTACATAATACGTGACACAGACAATATCACATGATACATACTGATCTTGAAACATGAAAAGAAAAACCAAAAAGATATTGAAACGTGAAAAGAAAAACCAAAAAGATCAAAAAATTAAAAATATCATTAACTAACTTATGATATTTATAGAATAATCGGTTACAGAAATATAACAAACATGACTAAATTAAATTGATATAACAAAAAATAAGATTTAGTTGAGAAAAAAAATATTGAGATCAAAATAAATTAAAACAACAAAATTAATACAGGAATAAAATGAAATGCAGTGTTTTTGATTAGCAGTGTTCCCGTCTTCATCATCTGACTCGTTAATCTAATGTTCTCATCACAACCTATGACTAGGTTGCTTGCTATTTACAAGGACGTGGATCGATAAATTTAGATATTGGACTGTTATTGCTCTTTTTACATCAAATTAAAAAGGAAAAGAATCTTATAAAGGATTATACGTAGAATATTCCTTAACTATTGAAAAAGAAAAAAGAGAGTATATATATTATTGAGAGAGAAATATTAGTTGTCATTTTTTGCATGTATCTCTATTCCTCACTATGTTTTCTTCTTCTTCCTCCATGTTTTAAAATGGTAAGAACAAGTTCATCAATGGTTGTTCTTTCAACAGCAATGGAAAAAGAAATCCAAATCACCATTTAATCCACTCCACCACCAACACACCACACATAAATAGAGTCATATACTTTTTAATATATTAATATATCTACTAATACCAACTTAGAAAAAGTGTATATTGATAGAAGATGTTCTTCCATGTAGCTATTGTTAACACTTATCAATTATCACTATTTAATATTTTTTTACTAGAGTGTGTATCCCACACCAATCAGTCACCATTATTTAATATTTTTTTCTCCTATATATGATGTTAAGTTATCATCCTTATCTGCAACTTTTAAGATTGTTAAATTAAAACAATTACTTTATTAATTTTTAATTTTTTTAACATTATGAAAAAAAATTAATAATTTAATTATTTTTAATATTATGAAAAAAATTAAAATACTAATAACAGTAAATAAATAATGCAAAATTAAACATTATTTGTTTTACTAGATATATGTTCAATTGATCTTTAGTTACAATACAAAATAATTGTACCTCATAAAGTATGGAGGGTTCATCAGTTTGGTTGAAATTGTTCATTTTAAATGGTTTTTGAGTATTAGATAAGTTTCTATTCTTGATTGAAGAAAATCTTTTTATGTTAAAAAACAAGTTTTCTATTGTAGATTTTTCTTTTGATTTATATAAAAATTGATCATAATGACAAACGACAAGCATGTTGAACAGATAGAAACCCCTCCTTTGAGATATATTCAAATTGCCTAGTTGTGAATCTTACTTTCTTCATAGCAGAAAAAGCAAAACTAGAAAACCGACTTCACTTTTTTTTTTTACTCAGCTTCATGTGTTTTTCTTTAAAGATGATATTATAAGTCCGTGAATGAGTGTGATTACAAGTTCCCATAAAGCAATGATCCAAACCAAGAATTTTACACAAACATCCCACCAAGAAATTGTCTTCGTCTTCTCGTCTTACATCTGGCGCATTCTCCTTGGCACGTATCTTCGACTATGCTATTGGATCCGAATCGAATCACTTTAATGTAAGAAAAAAAATAAAAAATTCATTAGTTAAGTTTAAGCTGAAATATGAGATTATATTATTGTTATTATAAATTTTATAACTAAACAAGTAAGTTGGATCATAAATCTTATAACAAAATTTCTCCAATGAAAGATTTGTTTATTTTTTATTAATAATATAATAAAAAAATTAAACAAACAATCATATATGTGTTTTTATATATTTTTAAGTTTTGAAGTTTTACTCGTGTGTGTAACAAAGTTTGATTCTCATAACTGCAATGGAAATTACATAACAGATCAACATAAATTAACAAAACAAGATGGAACTCAGATTTTAATTGAGAAAAATATACCAAAAGCAAAATACATTTAAGTTTGGTCCTAGATTTTAGTATACTAATTATAAATTTTAGTTTAAAATTTGTATCAAATAAAAATTTAAAATAAGAATATCTGATTACAGCTATTAAATTAAGATCATACATATAGTTACAAACTTACATGATATTGAAAAATCTCACTTAGCCTTTGCCCGAAACAAGATTAGACTAAGAAACAGAAATTAAATGATCTCTGGAAACCTAAGTATTTTTTTAGTTGGCAGTGTTTGATAATTAACGTAAATGACAAAAGACATGAAACACTGGATACCAACATTCGACATTACAATAACCACTCAAATATAATTGATTTTGCACCGTTGGATGAGTTATCGGAGTGTGGTTACTTCCATTAACGAATTAATGTAAACTGCGGGAGCAAAAATAGCAAGAGATGGTATAAAAAAAATAATCACAAATAGCGCACACACACCACACCACTTGACTGTCATATGTGTGGCTCAAACTCCGATACTCTCAAATCAATTGACACCAGCGCCGAACTCCTGCAAGTGCATGTATCATCCTCATCATCATCGTCATCTCATTTTCATTTTTTATGTTTTCGTAATTTGTTTTTCGTTTTCTATACAATACACTAATATTTTATTTTATTTTGCTTTTTTTTATGATTTGGCGCACAGATTCATGGGCATGTTTATTGATTTTGGATCATTGAATTAGTAGCACAGTTACATTGATCAAATGCTCGCACCACAGCGTGTATAAAAGAGGAAGAAAGAACGAAACTTTGTTGTTGGAAGTGAGTGGTTATGGAGATGTCTTTGCAACTAAACTGCAAAACCGTGTTCCCCTGCAGAAGCGATTCTGTGAAGCTGAACCCGTTTCCTGGGGTATTACCTCGTCGGTCTGTAACGTTTGAAAGTGGTTACGTGGTAATTACTAAGTTCTTTCATCTTACTCTTGTTTATGTTTTATGTTTTCTGCCTTCTTGTGCTTTCTCTTTTTCATAAATTGGATTAATATGGTGGTGAGTATTAGAGTTTGTGTACTTTTTCTTTTGGGTTTCAGTGTTCCCCGAGCAAAGCAGGTTGGGGTGTTTCTTTCGTCAGTGCCAGTGCAGGTTTTTTATTTATCTTATTTTCTTTTTGTTATTTTGTTGTGATAAGGATTAAGAATTTATGAGTATGCTTTTGTATTAATTTTATGGTTTGGTAGATTTTTCTCGGAGGAGGCACCAGAAGAAGGTGTCAGTTACAAGGCCCAAAGGCACTGCTGCAAAGGGTTTTGTCCCAAGCAAAAGGAATGCAAGATTGAAGAAGGGAGATTCATTAACTCCCGTGGTCAGCGAGGTTTCAGGGGGGGATAAGAAACAAGCAGTTGATGTGAATATTGATGATGATAAAGAAGTGGGAGTTGAATTTTCAGAAGACGAGAGGTTTGAGGTTATAGATAGAACTGATGAAATTGTCGGGGATGTGGGGGAATTATTGTTGTTAGATGAGACCGTGGATGTTATTGAGAGCAGTCAAGCTAACATTTCTATAACCGATGAGGATCTTGAGGTTCTCGAGCCTTATAATGGAGGTGTTGAGATTGTTGAAGATTCAGGAGAAGGGTTGTTGGATCATGCCGAAATTGATGATAATATTAGAGATACCGATACTCTTGGTGAAATAACCGAGGAAGCTGTTGAGGAATCAAGCATTGCTGCTGATGATAGAATAAAGGAGGAAGCTTCTCGGCTGTTGAAGTTGGAGTTGGAAGAAAATCAGCGCCAGCAGGAGATAGAGAGGATTGTAGAAGAAAAACTTTCTCAAGGGACCAAGGTGTTTTCATATCCTCCTGTTGTTAAACCTGATCAAGATATAGAAGTTTTCCTTAATAAGAGTCTTTCAGCACTAAGTGATGAACCACACGTTGTAATCATGGGGGCATTCAATGATTGGAAGTGGAAATCTTTTTCCGTTAGGTTGAATAAGACACGTCTCAATGGAGATTGGTGGTCTTGCCAATTATACGTGCCAAGAGAGGCCTACCAGGTAGATTTTGTGTTCTTCAACGGAGAAAATGTCTATGATAATAATGACCAAAAAGACTTCCGCATACCCATTGAGGGAGGAATGGATGCATTAGCATTTGAAGATTTCTTACTTGAGGAGAAACGTAAAGAATTAGAAGAACTTGCTCGGTTGCAATCTGAAAGGGAAAGACTAGCTGAAGAGCAAAGGCGAATTGAGGCAGACAGAGCTGCAAAGGAAGAGGACAGGTCACGGGCGAGGGTGGAAGTTCAAAGAATGCGAGAAACATTACCGCAATTGTTGAAAAATGCTGTAAAATCAATTGATAATGTTTGGTACATTGAACCTAGTGAATTTAAAGACAACGACTTGATCAGATTATATTATAACAGAAGCTCAGGTCCTCTTGCACATGCTAATGAAATATGGATTCATGGTGGGCACAATAATTGGAAGTATGGATTATCAATCGTTGAAAGGTTTATCAAATCTGTTTTAAAAGGAGATGACTGGTGGTATGCCGATGGTATGCTCTTTTACATATCTATGCTTTGTCTTTGAAGTTTTTTCATTTCCTTGAAATTAATCTTTTAATAGACATTACAAAAGATGATGAATAGAAAAAAAATTTGCTATTATGTGACTGCACGGAATTGGAGTTTTGCATCTCTTTATTTAGAATGGCCACATGTTTGCCGTATGAAGTAGGACATTCATTGGGTGAATGGTGTGACTTTGCAGATGAGATTCAGACACATGATTCTTAAGTGCCTTGTGTATCCACAAGAAAAACCATAATAAAGTGAAATTTAGTTATAGATTTGTCAGGTCCATCATATAATTTATAGATGAAAAGGTTGCATATTCAAGGGGCAGGGATATTTGTGTTTATGGCTATTATTTTGCATAAAATCTTTGATGAGAATTTTGAATCTTGAACATTGTAAGTTATACAACCAATTTTAAACTCTGATTTTTACTATATCTTACATTTGGCTGAAATTTCATAGATTGACAGAAAGAAAGAGCAGAGAGCGATGAATTTCTTTCATGAAGCATTAGATGTCTAGTCCTAGAATTTAGACATCAACTCTTTAAATTATATAGGTCAAGAAGGACTGTATGATGGTCGGCGAAGGAATTCTGGTTCAGAAGATGGATGAAAACTTGATATTATTTTTCGGATTAGTTTGAAGAATGCAACACATTTTATTGATCAATTATTATATTTTATGCAGTTGTTGTACCTGACCAAGCTCTTGTCCTGGATTGGGTCTTTGCTGATGGCCCACCTCAAAAGGCAGGTGTGTATGATAACAATCATAAACAAGATTTCCACGCCATTGTCCCTACAGTTACACCTGATGAACAGTATTGGGTAGAAGAAGAGCAACTGCTATATAGAAAGTTTCAGGACGAGAGGAGGTTAAGAGATGAAGCTATACGTGCCAAGGTTAGTTCTCTTGGCACTAGGTGACATCCAGATGGTGACATTAAGTCGTGGTCTAAGATGCTTCAATTGTAAAAATAAGTTTTTCAGTTGTCCTTTCTTTGTTGTACCACTTGTTGTAAATATATACATAACAAACAAGTATATTTCTATAATTGAATTTTGGGTATGGAGGATAAGTTCACCTTTTGCTCAGAGTGTAGCTCTAGATTTATCCCTATAACATTTTGCTTATGTAAGACAATATTTGTTTTTCTTTTAACAGATATTCAAACTAATACTCATCTTGTTGATTGTTCTTATCCTTTTTTCAGGTCGAGAAAACAGCACAAATGAAAGCCGAAACAAAGGAAAGAACTTTGAAAAGATTTTTGCTTTCTCAAAAGCATATTGTATTCACGGACCCACTTGATGTTCAAGCAGGGAGTACAGTGACGGTATTTTATAACCCCTCCAACACAAATCTAAATGGAAAGCCTGAGGTTTGGTTTAGATGTTCATTTAATCGTTGGACTCACCGTAATGGTCCATTGCCTCCCCAGAGAATGTTACCTGCAGAGAATGGTACTCATGTCAAAGCCTCTGGTGAGTCTCTCCCATAGTTTACATTTGAAAGATGATTAGAGTCCAGACCATATTATTCCAGCAATTAGTAATATAAAGGATTTTAAAGGATCAATATGCTACATGCAAATATTTTTGTATTAAAAATGATTCTTTTTATGCACCATTTGTGTGTCATAAGATGTGGGATGGCCTTGATCGATCATAAATTTTATAAAGAAGGCTGCTAGGAGCTTCTAATGCGGAAATTATGGTTTGTGTTCGGATTCAATGATCTTGTGCATAATAGATTTTCAAGATGGAGAATTCCATTATAGTTTTATAAAGTTGGTGTTATGCAAATTCATCAAGGGTATAATCACTTTGTTCTCTCTAGGGAAAAAGACATTATGATAAATGATTGTGTTTCTGCAGTTAAGGTTCCACTGGATGCTTACATGATGGACTTTGTATTCTCTGAGAGCGAACACGGTGGAGCTTTTGATAACAAATTCGGAATGGATTATCACATTCCAATTTTTGGAGGTATTGTAAAGGAACCACCTTTGCATATAATCCATATTGCTGTGGAGATGGCCCCAATTGCAAAAGTGAGCTAACTTGTTCTGTGTATCTTATCTTAAATTTGTGGACATGTCTCTGCGGACTCTTTTATTTTCAAGTCTGGAAAATTTCAGGAAATTACAGTGAAGGAATTTTACTTTTTCTCATCTGTTATGGTGTTGCCAGAATGACCTCTTCCGTGTTGAATCTTCACATGACTTTGTCTAATGGAAACTTCGTAATATGTCAACCCTTATTAATATTTGTGAATTTTTATGAAGAGATAGACACAATTTCCACATGATAAAGACGTGTGAAAGTTCAATACTATAGGATCCATTCCCAACACGGTATCAGTTACTTTTTTGGTGCTGTTTTCATAAAATAAAAAAAAAAAAAATCAGTTGCAGTTTCTTTATGCTTTCAATATCATTCTATGAAAGTTGAATTTGTAGGACTGGAAAGTTAGCATACACCTTTTCATGGGTGAAGGAAAAAAAATGGTTTTACTTTTCATTATCTGCACTATGGCATGTTTAAGGGTAGCATTGAACATTCCTTAAATATGTGGGATGTTAGAAATATTTCTTGAGCGAATACAGTAAAAAGTTATGATTTATTAAGAACATTTATTTTTTGCATATACTATATAACATGTATTAAAAACATTTGTGTTTGGCATTTGGTAATTTTAATTGTTTTGGCTGTCAGTACTTTTCTCTGTCTGTTAGTCTTTCCACTTTTGTAATCTTTATCGTCTTACTTAAGTGTCATTGGGGGAAGTCTTGTTAATAATCAAACTTCTCTGATTATTTTCTTTTCCCATTTTGTATATTTGTAGAACAAAGAAAGATGATTGTAAAATACCTCCCTAAGTGCATTATTTTAATAGTGATTGAAAAGAGAACTATTGAATATCTTGAAAAAAGGTGTTTCTCCTCTTTATTAAAATGGGTTGCAGTAGGAGAAGATTCCATGATGTAGCTAGGGTACTTATGAAGGGTAACTGTTTACAGTAATCAGCAATTATTGCAAATTTTGTAAGAAAAAAGATTATTATTTATTGCTATGTTATGCAGAGGACACTTGTGATTAAATCTAACACATTTGTCTGTTTCTGATGTATTAATTTTTGGCAGGTTGGGGGCCTTGGTGATGTTGTTACTAGTTTATCCCGAGCTGTTCAGGATTTAAATCACAATGTGGACATCATTCTACCAAAGTATGACTGCTTGAACCTTAGCAATGTAAGTTGTTTTTTTCTCTACCTGTTGCTGTGGTACTTATTTTACATCTTATACTCTGCATTGGATATATAATGTCTATTCCAACTTGATTCAAAACTTTTATGTTCTTCCTTAAGTTCCTTTTGTATACAGCATGGTGTTATAATAATCGCTTCCAGATTGATGTAGTTTGCTATTCAATATGAAACTGATTGATAATAGAGAGAAAGGGGGACACAGATATTGTTTGGGTGCCTTCCTCTTCTTCACATTGAGCATTTGAATCAGTGGCTATCTTAGAAGACATAAGTGTCTAGAAAAATGTATTTTTTGTGTTTTTGTGCTTTTGTATTTTAGCTATTGTTATTACTAGCTTCTAAATGCGTAGCTTCTAATGCAGGTAAAGGACTTTGAATCTCAGAGGAGCTATTTATGGGGAGGGACTGAAATAAAAGTATGGCGTGGAAATGTTGAAGGTCTCTCTGTCTATTTTCTGGAGCCTCAGAATGGGTAAATGCATTGGTTCTCCAATCTGTTCTCTAATGTGTCAATTAACTGTTCCTTAATCCAAGCATTGTATTTTATTTTGGAAAATACGTTTTTCACATCAACTTTCTCGGTTAGGAAAATATTTATGTTTAGATTGCAGGCAAAATTTATGTTGTTCTACTCACATAATTGAATTTCAATGGTATTATAATCAAAGTGCTTGATGGCAATCTTCAAGTCTTCTGTTCTTTTGGACACCTTTTGTTCGGGATAAAAGAAAAACAAATGATAAAAAGAAAGAATTCTTCAAAATCTTTTTTTTTTTTTTTAAATTACAAACAAAGAACCTAGGGAGAAGATTCTCCTTCCACCTTCCCCTCTTCCACACTCTTCTCCTATTTAAACAAACTCCCTACACCTAATACGTTAAATTCCCAATACTACTTTTTAAATTGACCACCTTTATTCTAACTCTCTGGACCCTTTCAGTTGATTGATCATCACCGGAGGTGGCTGAGAGGTATCAGAGTTTTAGGGATTGAGAAGTAAAGGTGGTGGTAGGGCAAATGTAATCAACTTGCTGGCTAGGTTTTCAGCATGTTTTTGAAGGGCTTATTCACTTAGCACCAACATGAGACAAAATTATTTCTCGGTAGCATGAAGATATGGGTTGGCTAAAGTTTGAAAGTTCCATCTCACAGTTGTTAAACCCAAATTTGTACAACTTGGATAAATTTGTACAATCTAAGTTTTTCTCTTTCAAATCTTGACTGTAGTTATATTTGAATGTCAACTGCAGGTTTATTTCTGTCTAACTGTTTGAGGAATTCAAATTAAGGATTAGATAAAATCTGTCACCACTTCTTCAAGATAACAGAAGATACTTCCTGTACCTTTAAAAATAGTGTATATTATACGTAAAATAAGCCTTTGGACGAGATAGAAGCAAATCAAATATGTGAAAGAAATTAATTAATCTCTCCAGTTGTATATATTATGAAGTATATAAATTCAATAGATTGAATTGATAGTTGTGAGCTGTATTATTTTTGACATTGAGGGCTATTTTTCATTGTAATTATCTAAAGATATTTTTTCTTTTATTTTTGGTAACTTCATTTTTACTCTTTGCTGCAATTAAGCTGATTTGAAAACTTTCAAATGTTTCAAAGATTGTACTGACCTTTACATATCAATATTTTTTGGTGCAGGTTCTTTCAAGTTGGCTGTGTATATGGTCGTGGGAATGATGCAGAGAGATTTGGTTTCTTTTGTCATGCTGCTCTTGAGTTTCTACTCCAAAATGGATTTCATCCTGTAAGAAATATCATACTAGTGACTAAACTGTTCGTTTTATTTGTTTTTTCATTAAAAGATGTCAATTTTTTAACTTCCAATTAACATTTCCTTTCCTGACGTAAGAGTGAATGAAGAAGTGTCTATTATTCTTGGGACGCTGTGTTTTAACTCAACATTTTCTCATAAGCCACCTGAACCAAGCAGTTTTTTTATGAGACTTAGAGTGGTCAAAACTAGAACAGTGGCAAGATACTCTTGTCCCTACTTCTTTTTTAGGGTAAATGCAAATTTGTGTAATCCCCCACTTGACCTAAAAACATGATTTTGTAATTCCATGAATTTGTGTAATTGTATCTGAGATTCCAATGCATAAAACAACAAAAAATATCATCAGCCACTTTCCAAGTGATCAGCTTTCCTATTTTGGGCTAGATATTTCGCTTTCAAATTTATTTAACATGCCATTTATATAAAGCAAGTGATCTCCGGTTTAACACAGTCACCGAGGATGTATTTTAATTGGCTCTAGTAAATGGACAGGATATCATCCACTGCCACGATTGGTCAAGTGCTCCGGTTGCATGGATATTTAAAGACAATTATGCTCATTATGGTCTTAGTAAAGCACGACTTGTCTTCACTATTCATAACCTTGAATTTGGAGCCCATTTCATTGCAAAAGCTATGCAATATGCTGACAAAGCTACAACTGTAAGTGCTATCTTAAATTTGTCAATTTCCCTAACTTTCATCCAGTATTTGATTATTTTAGTAATCATTAACTAATTGTTCCAAACATCAAGTTGTCAGATTACATTTCTATCAAGCCTTTTGAGGCTTCAAGCATGGCCAATGTACACACCACACCTGCCTTGTACTAAAATTTGCCACGTCATGAACTAGCTATCCCAAAAGTTTATTCAATAAAATTTTAATTATTACCATATATATGTATAGGGCAACAAGGTTTGAACAAAATACCACTTGGTTGAGAAACAGAGAACATAGATAGATATAATGTTGAGTGAACTCAGTACCTCCTCCACACATACTATTTTCAACGAGTGTTTTTTATCTCTTTCCTAACATTAGTGAGGACTCAAGATGATAATTTTATTTTGTGATAGTAATTAGTAAGTAACATTTTTCTAGTTTTTTATTTTTTGTGCAATGTTTGATTTAATATTTAGTTAATATAACTTGATAAATAATTTATTTAAAATGTATGTTTAAGTGAAAATTATAAGGATGGTATAAGAAGTTGCCTGGAAGTTTACTCAAATCCGGTGTAACATGAGGAAGAATGTAGGGATGAGTATCAAAATTTTAAACCTACTTTGATACCAACAGGAGATTTTAGGAGTGAAATGAGTAGACACCTATTATTCCTGAACACTTACAATAAAAAAGTGAAAGAAATTAAACAAAACAATTTATATTATAAATAATGCATGACTAATTTTTTGGCCTTGACTCATAAGAGTTGACTATGGAGCTCTTATTGAATAAACTTACGTAGCCACTTTGAACTTGCTGACTATATTGCCTCAAATGGACTTATGCCTTCCTCTGGGATCACGGAGAGGACCATGTGCCGACTCTTTTTGTAAAGAAAAAAAAAAATTCTTAGCTTATGCCAGATAGCTTTAATGGAGAGAAAAATTTTTATGTATGTTATGGCAGCAAACAATTTGTAAATGTGCACTTACAAGGTAAATCATTTCCTGTCAAGGATTTGATTGGCTCTCATCTTTAAATATTTCCCCATAATATATTTTTATATAACTGTGACATCAGATACAATCTTTGAGTTTAAATTGAATTAGCAATTTGAAATCAAGAAGCTGGTTATGATTTTTACATCATGGTCATTCATATTTGGCAGGTCTCCCCCACATATTCAAGAGAGATTTCTGGTAATCCTGTAATTGCTCCTCATCTTCACAAGTTCCATGGTATAATAAATGGAATCGATCCAGATATATGGGACCCATATAATGATAAATTCATTCCTGTAAGTAGACTTATACACAGATCTTTCTTATTCTTTTCTTACATGGGTCCTAGAATTGCATGTGGTTATCAAGTTAGCCCCAACAATGTGGCTTCTTGTAAATGATAACTAAGTTAGAAAGTTAAGCTAGAATAACGCTGATGATTTGTGTTTATCTTGACCCCTTTTACTTCCTTTGGATAATCGTATTGAATAACTCCATCCTATTTTGGTTCTTACTAGTGACTTCAAAATGATGCAACTGATTCTGTGAACATACTTGCCTCATGTTTCTTATGTAACATAGTGATTGTGAGTGTTTGGGATGAATCATCAATATGCAGAACATATGAACTTGGAATATTAGTTATTACTCAACTGTAAAAGTTTCAACTTGCACAACTGCATGCATTGCTCCGATAAGTTTAAGATAGACAAGTTTTAAGAAGGACTTCTTAAATGAAAATGGACCGAGGGATTCTTTTTATTCAGTAGAGTTCGTTAATGGCTACACTGATATCTTAAACTCAATTGATGCCTGTGCTTATTATATAGAAGCTATTTTATTTAGTTTAGTAAGTCAATTATGACTATTTCTGATATACTATTCCAGGTATCATACTCATCAGAAAATGTTGTTGAAGGAAAAAGAGCTTCTAAGGAAGCCTTGCAACAAAGGCTTGGTTTAAAAAGAGCTGATCTTCCTTTAGTAGGAATTATTACTCGATTGACTCATCAGAAAGGAATCCATCTTATCAAACATGCCATGTGGCGCACCCTAGAACGCGGTGGACAGGTATTCCTTTTTTTTCTGTTTTACAAAGGTGTACACCAGCAATGCCGTAGTTGCCTTCATAATAGCAATATGGGATAGTAAAATTATTTGCATTTTCACTGTTATTTTTGTTATCATTACAAAATCATTTACCTGACAACTGATGCAGTATTAAATATTCTTTTATTAAGTTGTTGGATCTCGGTCCTCATCTCCCTTGGATTAAAGATAGGTGGCCAGTTTTTAACCTCCACTAAGAAGTTTCAATGTTTAGTCGAATGATTTGGCAAAAATAAACACCCAGGACGAATGATATCTTGAACTTGGAATCTACTTTGACCCTATACCTTTCTTGAATAAGTTTAATACTTCAAATAGGTGCTGTCAAAGTACAAAGTTTAAATTTGTTATTAGATTTTCTTGTTCCATTTAGAAATTGTTTACTAATGTTTCATTTAAGTAGACAAGTCTTGACAGTAAAATGATATGCAGGTTGTATTACTTGGTTCGGCCCCAGATCCTCGTATCCAAAATGATTTTGTGAATTTGGCAAATCAATTGCATTCCTCTCATAATGATCGTGCCAGACTTTGCCTTGCATATGATGAGCCTCTTTCACACCTGGTAACTTATGAAACTGAAAATCCTTTGCTAGCATTTTTTCCATTATTGGACGCTACTGACTCTTCTAGATTTCTTTTGTTCTAGATATATGCTGGTGCTGATTTCATTCTTGTTCCTTCAATCTTTGAGCCATGTGGACTCACTCAACTCACTGCAATGAGATACGGTTCAATACCTGTTGTTCGAAAAACTGGAGGTCTGTACATGCTACATATTAATCTATCACATAATATTCATTTAAATGGCATGGCTAGTATGCATACCCAAATAATACATCGACCATTTATCTCATATTTATATATGAAATATCTTTATGTTTTATTTCTTTTGTTCATTCAAATGTTTTGGTTCAGTTGACATTCATCTGAAACAACTTTGCAGGACTTTTTGATACCGTATTTGACGTTGATCATGATAAGGATAGAGCTCAAGCACAGGGTCTTGAGACAAATGGATTTAGTTTTGATGGAGCTGATGTTGGAGGGGTTGATTATGCTCTGAATAGGTGAGTTCTTTGTCATATGGTTATATCATGTAAAACTCAATAGTAGTGTCCCAATATTGTATGCTGAATTTCTTGCAATTAGAATTTTCATTGGGAAAGAAGGGTTGAAAGTGGCTTTGATGACACGGACAGAGGAAACCAAAAGCATTTGGCATGTTTTTTGTTTGGGTTGCTCTACGTTATTGCCACACTCTTGTAAATGTTTCTTACCGCAAAGTGCAAAGCAAAATTAATTGTGGTAATTTTTTCAGGGCAATAACAGCATGGTATGATGGCCGTGATTGGTTCAACAGTTTATGCAAAAGGGTGATGGAGCAAGACTGGTCTTGGAACCGGCCTGCTCTTGACTATTTGGAGCTTTACCATGCAGCACGCAAGTTAGAGTGAGATTTAAATGCAAATTAAGATTCATTCCTTTTACACAGATTTAGTGATAAGCTTTTTAGTCTTAGAATAATTCGTTGCATATAGCAGATCTTAGTGAGAATAATAACGTCAAGGTGACATCTGTTTGTAGAGACGAAACTCAAAAGGTTCATTATTTTGTTGGCATGCAATAATATGTAATTTATATGGTTTTAGTATATATGCTAAAGAAGGCATGTTTTTTAATAGCTAAGCTTGTGGAATGCAGAGCAGAATAAATTGAAATCTGCAAGTTTTTTGTGCATTACTTTGTTCAAAATCAATAATAGAACAAAGAGCTCATGTCTGGATGGGAACCAGCACATACTCCTACCAGGAAGGTGATAACATTGATGATCATCTTTTATTTTAATATTGAGGTTGTCGCACTTGTTTCTTCACAATTTTTTAGGTTAAAAAAGTAATTTAAATTAGTATTAAATATTATGGTAAGAGGGCTGTAAACAAAATTTTAAATTATCTTTTCAATTTGGTTAATGTAAATGTAAAAGGTATTAAAAAAGTAAAAGTTAGGTGGCGAAATTTACTGCTAATATATTGAGGAAATAGAAATAACTATACATGAGAACGATTCTTAGAGAAGATTTTGTGTGCACGCATGGTCGGTTCCAAAAATTTAAGAAACTTTTTTAAGAATGAAACTTTTTTATTTATTAATAGAAATAACCTTTTGTTGAAATATAGCATGAGAAGTTTAAAACAATTTTTTAAAAATAAATTAATTTAAAATAAGATACTTTTACTAATAAAATAATCTGTTGTAGAATTTAATAGTCATTCACAATAATTTTATTTTATTTTATTTTTAAATATAATTTTATAATTAATTCAATAAAAATATATTTGTACTAAGAATTTTAAAAGTCTAAAAAATGGATTTTACCTTGGATCTTATATTGGTACGACATGCAGGTGGATCTTCTAGGAAGCTGGAATATGTCATAGCTCTCTCTAAATTTTTAAAATTCTATGAGAAATTATAAAAACTAAATTAGATAGGTTTTTAATTTTTTTGTAAAATCCATCATTAATATTAATAAATAATAAAATATTTATTAAGATGTTTTTTCTTTCTTTTACTTTTTCTTCCTTTGATTATTTTCTTCTTGTTTCTCTATATTTTTCACTCTTTCACATGTTTTTTTTTAAGAGAAAAAGTTAATTTATTATTTTTGCTTTTATTATCACATGTTTTGTTTAATTCTGATGAGAAAAAAATAAGAAGATATCTTGTCCTACTTATACTCAAATATTAATTTTGGACTTTTTTATCTCATAAATATTTTGTATAATATTTTTTATAAATAGAAATAAAAGTTAACTATTATATATTTTTTCGTAATAATAACTTGACTTTTTATATAATAATTACGTCTTTTAATATTTAATTAGATTTTGAAGGGTAAGTTTTAGTCTTTTGACTTTTTTTTAAATAAGTATATTTATAAAATATAAAGTAATATATTTTTTTAAGTAATAAAAGAAAAATTACATGATAGAAAACAATACAAACTCAATTTTATCTTTACCTTTATCTATTATAAGATATGACGTTAATAATTCAATTATTTATTTTTATTTTATTAATAAAAATAAATAAATATATATTTTTTGAGTATATTATTCTAAATTATATGTCAATATCTACTTTATATATATATATATATATATATATATATATATATATATATATATATATATATATATATAAAATCCAATTATAGATGAAAGTATTAAATTTTATATACAAGTGATCATAACACAGCAATGGCAATGTTAACATCACAATCAATTTTATAAGGTAAGCGTGTGACGGTGGTACATTTGTATACTTTTATTATTATTTTTTTAAGTATACGCATATTATAATTTTAATAAAATAATGTTTATTTCTTTTAACTTTTAAGAAAGTATTTAATTTTTATATTTTTAATAAATGGCGTTTATTTGTATTTACTTTTAATAAATTTATTAAAATTCGAACATACATTATAAAAATTCAAACATACATTATAAAAAAAAATGATTTGTTATTAAAAATACAAGAAGAGATGACTATTGTTTATTAAAAAGGATAAAATATATAATCTTTATTTTAGAGAATATAAGTTAATTATATTGAATATATGAGAGATAAAAATGTTTACTTTAAAATTAAAAAAAAAACAGCAATATCATTTTATATAACTTCAAGTAAGTAAATTTTCTATTATAAATAATAATAAGTATTTTTATCATTTAAATATTTATCATCATTATTTTGATCGTAATTATTATTTTTTTTATTTTTTTATTTGTAAGAACTATGTACATGTTACTTGTCCCTCCTTTTTTGAGAGTCCATTAATTTAACAAGTACCAAGTTATCATGGAAGTTGCTGATTGCCTCCTCTAATGTCGACATTAAAGCTACATAATAAGGAATCATAGATCTGTAGAGGTCACCAGCTCAAATTTAAAGGACCACTTTTAATTGCTCTTTCAATCATTTTTTAAAAAATACTTTTGGTAAAAAATAAATGTTTAAAGATGAGAGAAAAGTTTAAGATTTAAATTAAAAATATAAACTTAAATACAGGTTTTTCCCACTTACTCATTAACTCAAATATGAAATATATCATTATTTATAAATTTTTCTTACATGTTAGTTATATGTTAAAATACAATGATAATATAGACAAACTTGTGCTTGTTTAAATGTTTTGAATCAATAAATTAAAATATGTAGATTTGTTTAATATTTAAATTTTCACTTTTCATTTATTTTATTTGTTTCATTTCATCCGAGAACTCTCCATCTATTTTTCACCTTCTCTCCATTACTTTACTAGTTCAAACTATACGAATCCAAAATCTTAAATAAAAGTTGATTGGACTGAGTGTGGAGCGTTGGAATTATGTCTTTATTTTTAGTTTGTTGTTATTAGTTTACACAGTTGATATGAAATCAGAGAATAAGTTAGTAAAAAGTCCAAATTTTTTGAAAAAATTGAAAATGAACAAGTCTGGTAAGAAGTCCCTAACACCCATCCAATGAAAAGAGAGAGCCAAAATGGTTGAGATGGAGGGAAGTTCTGCATGTGTTAATCAATGAATGAGCTTTGTTACAGAGTTGAGGATAAGGTTGATGATTCACAAGGTACGGTTACATAACACCCAATACTCCCTTACCACATCTTCAAATCAAGATGCAGTTGCAGCTTTTACAAAAAGATAACAAAAGATTTTGGACTCTTTCACTTAATCACCTTAATTTGATCATTTGCAGGTAATTCATGATTTTATGTAAACTAATGGAGATTCATGCTCTTCTTTTCTGGACCAAACAACAATACACGCTTACAGGTGTACACATAAATTTGCTGCTTTTGTTGGCTTTTTCTGCCACCCCATGTCTTGAAAAAAATAATAATGTACTATTCTCTCTGATTCTGGACTCGGATTTTCAAGGCTTCTTCCTTTGTACCGGTTGGTTTTTAACATTTGTGAGTTTTTTGTTTTTTTGAAAAGTTGTAGTTCCTTTTGGGGGTATTGAAACAAAAGCAAGTAGATTCCTGATGTTATTCCCTTACACCTTTCTGCCTTTTTGATTCCCAAGACCACAAAAAAGTTCATTTTATCTCATTACAACCCTTAGCTGGAGAAGTCTCACTTATCCATCTCTATATATACTCAAAAAGGTAACTTTGCCATCACTCTTCTTACACTCCTTTCTGTGTTTCTCAAACACCTCATCCTTCTAGGGGTGCCACACTGTGCCACACCTAACAACAATGGCAGATCTAGGTGTTTTTCTCAATCAAACTTGTGCTGCTGCTGCTGCTGGTGATAGAGGAGGAGCAATGGGGGACAAAGATTTTGATGAAGATGATTCTGCCCAAAATACCACAAGGGCATGCAAGGAATCTTTTGCTTCTTCTTCTGCATGGCGTTTACCTGCTACCACAAGAAAGATTCCAAGGGCTAAGTCCATTACTCCACCACCTTCTTCTGATGCTCCTCCATTGTTGAAAGCTTCCTCAGAACCCATGGATATCCCTGACTGGTCTAAAATTTATGGGAAGAGTTGCGAGAAAGGGTCAATGGATGATGATGGTGCATGCAGCAAAGGTGGTGACGATGAAGATGATGAAATGGTGCCTCCACATGAATGGATTGCAAGGAAGCTTGCAAGAAGCCAGATTTCATCTTTCTCTGTGTGTGAAGGGATGGGGAGAACCCTGAAAGGGAGAGATCTTAGCAAGGTGAGGAATGCTATTTTGGCCAAAACTGGCTTCATAGAGTAGTTGCTGTTAGTGAAGTTGTCACCACAGTCTTCTTCAACCATGTCTCATCATATAAGCTTCAAATTTTGGTGTCATTAGTGGCTCTACCATCGTCAAATCTTCTATTATTGTTAGATTAAGTTATCATGCAATCGTTTTTTCTTTCTTTTGTTTTGATCATTCTCAGTATTAAATACTTTATTGGTACGGAATAGGGTGTCCTTTTCTGCAAGAGGAATCGCTCTACATGAAGCCAGAGCTGTCTTGTTTGTATTCGTTTCTTGTTCTAAAGCTTTCTGGGAAAAGGAAAGATTTATAGGGAAAGCAAAAGAATGAGTGGAAGTGAGCATGGCAGCCTCTGAAAGTTTTGTGTGGATTTTTAATGAGTTTTTGGTTTTAGGCTAATGTGGGATACACCTTATAAATGGAAGAGTTGTTACTTCTCATTGTTTATTGTTTCATTCTTGGATTTATAATGTATCTGTTTTAGACTCTGAACTGTTCTAATGTAGTCTTTTCCAACTAAAGTTCATAGAACAAACAGTGAGATTTTGAAATTCAGGAATCACAAAATGGACATCTAAAAGTTTGAAATAAGCAGCATTTTCAAAATCACAGATTAATTACAAATTTCTGTGCCCTTTTCCGATTATTTTAATTCTTTCAACCAATTAATACATCAGTGAGTTTTAAATTTCTACGCTAGCGATAGTTTTCAAACAAAGTTAGAAGTTGAAAAAAAAACAAGAATAGTAGATATTTCATTTTTGTCATGCATGTCTAAATTACCTTTCGAATTGTATCACACCGCTTTCTGACTACAACGATTAAATTGAAATTTAACTCTGCTACTTTTGTCAAATTTGTTAGAACTAAATAAAGTTCCACATCGGTGGATTTTCTGATCTGGCAGTCCTCTAAACCTATATTTAGGACTATGGTCGACCCAAATATTAGTTCCAAAGCTTTTTCCTAAATATCATTATACTAACAATTTAGAATAAATTAATAGTGAAATATGTTTGAAATTCTTTTAGTAGTTGTGTACTTCTTTTTAAGTTTCTGTTATTATTCTCTTTCTATAGGAAATTTTTGTATTGCATTCTATTTAGTAATCTTTTATGACATATATTTTTTTAATATTTTATTTTATCTGTAAATTAATATTTTGCTACATTTTTTACGTGACAAAAATAGAAAATTGTTTTTTATTAACACAAATCCTTAAGATTCAGGGGTTATGTTTTGAGAATTTTAGCACGTTTAAGTTATCTTTAAAATTGAATTTTGCTATTATGTTAAGAAAATATTATTTAAAAATGTAATTTTTCATTATCAACTCTGTAAAAAAATAAAATTAGTTTTAATTATTTCTTCTTTTATCTATTCTAAAAACATTGCATTCATCTTATTTAAATTTTATGTCGGGACAAAACTAATTAGAATGAAAACAATTGTCCCGTGGAGATCATAGTATTAATAACTTTAAAACTTTTGATAACTGTAACCAAATAAAAATAAGTTATTTTTATAAAATCTAACTAATAAATCAATTATTTTGTATATGTTCTTCTACACAATCACCAAATCCCTTACTTTTTACTTTGGAGGACATCCCAACTTAATTTCTGTAGATTTTTTATTACGTTTTCTCGAACTTTGAAAAGAAGAAATATAATATGTTTTCTTTTTAATCTCCTTCAACATATTCCGATAAAAAACTAAATAAAAATATTGAATTAATTTTATTACTTTTCGATTAATAAATAATAAAATATAATTCTATTGTAAAGCAAAATATAATCATCTTTTTCTAGTTTGGCATTGACATAAGGATATATTTTTATTACTTATAAATATATTTTTTAAATAAAAAATCATGCATTATGATTTTTAAATTATTAATAAAATTAAAAATAGTAGTCTCATATTTTTTCCCATTTTTGTAATATATATATATATATATATATATATATATATATATATATATTTTTATTAATTCAGATGTAATACAAATGATTCAACATTTTTATTTGACTTCTCACAAGGTTATGTAAAATAAATTACTTTTTTTTTATATTTCTCTTATCAAGGTGCTACACTAAAATATGTATGGACACATATATTGTAAATGTTATTTTTTTTATCTTATTTGATAAGTTGGCATTTTTATTTTACTAATGGTAAATAAGAAGAGATGTTGAGTTTGTATTATTGTAATAATTTACTTTAAACTACATGATTATTTTTTCTGTTTAAAAGACATGTGGCGCCGACGAACGATGTTTTCATTATTTTTAGAAATTCAGACATGGACAACAAATGATTCAACATTTGTATGACGTTTTCAACAAACCAATACACAGTTACATATGCTTTTTCTTCAGTGTGGGATTCTTATGGAAATACTTGAATCACACAATTTGAGTTACATCTCAAACTTAAATAAGCACGCATGATTGAGCCTACATTGTCTTGTTGTAACTGTTGTAGCCTTCTAGGATATTCAAAATCAGCAAGGTGACCACCCTAGGTTTCAACAAAGACAACTTATATCTAGATGCTCATTCTCAACTCAAAAAAAAAAAAAAACCCTCCTCACAAATTTTCATCTGAACCATTTGCATTTAAGACATTCTATATATTAGAGTTAAAACATTTACATTCTAATGAAATGTTATGTCTTTTTTATCTGTTGTTAGTTAGAATTAAATCAATGAATCTTATGTTACCTCTTCAAGCTAGTTACACACTTAACCTCAAGTATCAATTCTCTAGCACTACCACCCTTGTTCGAGCAAACACACACAAAAGTCTTTGCAAGAAACGGAACTAGTGTTTGAACACTTATATGTTTTCAAAGAAAACACAAACATGCAGAAACCTTATTAGTTGATGGACACAGGGACAATGCTTTAGTCATTTTCACATAACCTTCTAGTATTTAAGAGCATCTTTGTTTTTTGGTACTATTTTGAAGGTTGCAAACCTTTTGCAATGTTTGGGTGAGAATAAATTTCATGACTTTCCGGTGGCTTAAAAATTTTATGATATGGCTGAGTGTGGCAATATATCATACACCTTGAAGGTCCTGTTTTTCATCGGTCTAACACTTCTTGAAAAAAAAAACTCTTTTTGAGCCATTATTTGAGTATTTGTCCAATAGATTTAATGAATCTCTAAGGAATGCTTCATGTATGTTTCAATTAATGGGTCCTTTATACAGCACAACTTGCATTATCTCCATATTTCCTTGTTTAGCTTTTCATATTGTTACTCTCTCATGTTCTCATTTCCTACATATTTAGACCCAATGACAAGACTTGTGCCTTTTATCATCACACAGACAGTTCAAGATGGAACCTTAGGCTAATCTCTTCTTACACCATCAATCAAGCCAAACATAAAGAACCTTCGTAGCACATTTAATCTCACTAATAGTACCAACAAAATTAGAATGACCTAACTACTAATTTTTTTTTTAGCCACAATAATTTTGTTAGTTATAGTATTAATATAAATTATTCATTGCTAGAAACATTATCACAAACATTTGAGACATTAAAGGAAGATTTTCCTCTTAATATATAACTTATGTTGTATTCAAAATAACATTACCACAAATCAAATCTCGAACTAATTGACAGAGGAGGTTTTAATTATTTAAATATATTATAAAACTCTCAGTACTCAACCTTATCCAATTATCTGTACGTAGAAGAACCCAAAATCTTTTCTCATAAGCTAATAATTATTGTTAGATACTAAAGTACTTACTCTATATATTAAAAAAAATACAATAATAAGAATAAAAAAAGTAAATATTTGCTTTCACTAATTTTATTTTTTATTTTACTTGTAATTACAAAATACAGTTCATTTGATTTTATTTATTTTTTTAATCAAAAAAAGATAAGATGAAAAGTAGGTATGTGAATTTGATCCACAAGCCATAGCTATGACTAACCCATCTTTTTTTGAGAGAAGGCTTATAGGGGAGTAGCCCACAGTTGAGTGTGCTTTGGGAAAAGGAAAAGTATGTTATCTATCACCAGTTTTGTACCAGACTAGCCTCATACTCTTAAATTGATAAACTTTAAGAAATATTTATATAATTTTATTATTTTAATTCAACAACTACTATTTAGGACAAAAAAAGTGAAAAAATTAATGGTGTTCCCAAATTAGTGTTCAAGAACATCACTTTATTTAATATTTTTAATTTATTATTACATCATTTAACATTTATTCATATTTTTTTCTCAATAAATATATTAAAATTTTAACAGTATAAATAGTTAGTAATTATTTTTTTAAAATGATAAATTAGTTAAAATAAAATTTACAATTACATTGATCAGTTCAGAAAAAAAGGTGTTTTAAAAAATAAAATAAAAAAGTTTTTTTATACACAACCAATGTTCAGAATTACACAATTTTTAAATTTAAAAATAGAAAACAAAAAAGAAATATTTTTCACAGTACAAAAGCCTTACATTAAGTTATGTAATGTTTAAAGTCAATAATTTTTCAAATTCAATATGTATTAAATAATTTGATATATGTACTCAATAAAAATATGTTTTAAGATCTAAATTCACTTTTTCTAAAAAAGAAGAAGAAAAACTTATGTTAAACCCCAAAAGAAAAAAACAATTTAAAATAACCATTCACTATTCTTATTTTATACTTTTAAAACATGGGCTTTTTAAAGTGGACCGGTTGATCTTGTAGACCTTTTTCGGTTTGGATTCAGATGAGTTAGGAGATGAAGTTGACTCATTTTTGTCAACTCTAAGTAAAATGTCGAAGAAAAACATTAGATTATAGACACATCAATAGTAAAAAAGTTTACTCTGTCAACTAATTAAAAAAATTTGTAATATGTATGTAAAATAGTTATTATAAAAGTAAAAAAGAAAAAAACATATCCATGTTAAATAACTTCTTTAGTAAAAGAAAATGAAGTTTAAAAGTATCACCACAAAAATATTGTAAACACAATTAATTAAACTAAATAAGAAACATTTTCCACACAGTAATTTTTTCTTTTACATTTTGAACTCATGTTACGCACCTTCCCTTATGCACTTGAATTTTACATGGATCTCATTAAATGTGAAAGTCTTGTTCTTCTTTCAACGAGTCAAACTACTGAATTAAAAAAAAAAAACATGAATTTAAAGAGAAAATAAAATGTTAGAAAATGTAATGCTAGTATTTTTTTTTATTATTATTGAAGTTGTGTGTTTTGCATAAGTGAAACTAGAATATTTATCATAGTAAGAAACAAAATCAGTTATAAAGTGATGTATTTTGGAGCACCAAATTACAATAGTTTTAATTAAGGAAGCTTCTGATAGAGAAATATTTCCAAAAACATATATTACCTGGAAAGTGCTTTGATAATAATAATAAAAGGAAGAGAAAGCTCGGATCTTGTCACCTAGACACACCTACTATAATACTAGATTGTCAAAAAAGAGATGAATCTTTAAATAGAAGCAAACTAAACGTGAAAGATAGATTTATCTTGGTCACGTTAATTAAGTCCCTACCACCCAAAAAAAAGAAAAGAGCAATATCAAAACCAATTCCAGCTACCTTACCAATTTCATTTTTTTCTCATCCCACTGCAACAAATTCATTACTTCTCAGACATGTTCAAAAAACATCCTTAAGATGGATTATGATCGAACCATGGTTGCTTCCTACACCAAGTTACAAGATCCCGAGACATCTGCGAAAACAAAAAACATCAGCTACTGGTATTCACTTTTTGCTTACCTTCATCTGCATACAATACACACAAAAGATAAAACATAGCCACACTTCTTTAACTGTTTTCTGTATTGTTATTTAACTAAAATTAGAATTTCACCTCGTATTGACCTTAACATACCATTAATTAGTGATCATCTGAGATAGTAAGATGAAAACTGAATTTGAATTAGAGAAGAATACCGGACAGAAGGAAGTGAAAAAAGCTTGGATATTGTGGTGCATGCCGATTGGTTGAAGCGAGGGTGAGAGTTACATGTGATATTGGCACGGCTCAATCAAACAAAGAGAGCTTTAGAATCATAAAGCACTGCCTTCTGATTGAACCGTACCAATATCTCAGGCCCTTAATTATATGTTTGAGACACCAATATCGTAGAGAGTCATCAAGTTGCTGCACTTTCTGTCTGAAGAAACAAAACAACCTTAAACTCGTTAATGAAACATGTATCTGAGTTAGAAAGAAAACTTACACCCCACACGGTAACTTAAGCTGAACGTGCATATGCATGAGTGAGCAGAAAGAACAGAGATAAAGAAGAAGGAAAAGGGCATAAGAAGTAGTGATTAACGTGAGTGGGGGGTATGAAGAAAAGAAAAATAGAAAGTGATGAAGGAGGCATAGGAGTAAGTGTGTTGTCCTGTGAGATTCTTAAAATTTAATGGATGAGACAGGAGGGACCTAGGCAGAGACACAAATGCAGAGCCTTAAATATAGTGGCATTAAATTTGCCAACAACCCAACAACGAATGGGAAGAGGGCACATTAAATTGTGAGCAAACCAAACCAATTGGATAAAGCCATATTTTGAATTACTAATATTTATCAGAGAAGATGCAGTGAGGCAAGATGTTGAGTTTAGCTTCAAGGTTTTCATATTTATGAACTCACAGGATAGATAGTTGGGTTGGGTCTGCTACCAATCACATGCATTTCAAATTCAAATACTTTTCAAAAAAAAGTGTGGTTGGTGTGTTGTGTTAGGGATTTTGCATTGGAAGAAAATTGGGTTTGTGATAGGCTTTATATGTGCAAAGCCTGCATTCATGAATATCCATGAAACAGGTCACCACTTTCTTCCACATTCAAAGGCAGAGATACCTGTAAGTGGAGTTGGTTAAAAAAGACACAGTCTTTCGGCGTAAATCCATAAAAAGGAAGCTCGCATGAAAGTATATACATCATTCACGCAGCATTTCCTTTATTTCCTTTTATCTTCTCATTTTGTGCTTTCTTTCTCCAGAATTTAAAATGAGAATTCCCCAAAACTAATTCACTGGCGATATTTAAGGAAAAACAGTAGTGTGTAATGTTGGATACTAAAAGTGTAGACATGTAAACATGAGAAATAGGAACAGATTACGGAGAAAGCAACAGTATAACGATGTTGATACATCGTAACCATCTACTTAATGGCACTAACATGTTGTAAAGGAATTCATAATATGGTTGTTCCTTGTCTAGTTTCTTGGATACATAGAGCGGAAAGTTATTATTATGATTTGAAGCAGGTATAGTGGTATTGGAGCAGAAATTGATATGCAGATGGTTGAGGCATTTTAGAAAAGGGAAAAAGAAAAAGAGATAGATAGAAGTAAGGAAAAAAAAATAATTAGTTGAAGGGGGTTGTTAAACATTACTCATTTGATATAATTGTGGTCCCACAGAGTTTCACATAAATTCCCTTTGGTGGTAGAACAACGGCAGACATAGTGTTAATTAGTTCCCATGCATGCCTGGGACCTCATCTGTCACAAGTTGCCTGTAGTCTCTCCGCGAGCAATGCCCATAAATGAGGGCCAGATTGGTACGCACAACACAAGTTTTCTTTCATCTTTCACAAACCAATCATCCAAATTATGCTTTTATCTTAATTTCATCACAAACAAATCCATGCATGTGGTTAACATTTCTGTTTTCATCGCCATATTTATTGCTCCCCACATTCTGTATAACCTTTTACTTTAAAAACGTGTGCCTCAATAGTACTTCTCATTTTCTCTCATTTTCTCAATTCAAACGGTTAAGAAGATTCAAGTTTGTATCCATTTATAAATAACACCTTAAACGTATAACTTACATTTAAGTTATATACAGTAGATTTACTGTATGGAACTTCCAACAAAAACAATGTCTCTTTCATGTAATTAGGCTAACGATCGAAATTTGTGGAGACAATTTGGACTCTCACGTAGAAACCAAAGCCTTAATTATGATGCTTAGTATAAAACAAAAGAAGAAATCATTTAATTTTATTTAAAAATTGGACTAATTAAAAATAACTTTAACGCTTTGTTTCTTTACCACTTTTTAACTTTGTTTTAGCCAAATTTCGTTGTAAACTGTGATGATACCATGGTTGTTTGTTGAGATTACATTAAGGTTGGAAGAGGGAGGATCAAATCATTGTACGATAATCTGGAGCAAACCCAATTATAAAGTAGAATCGTCATCTCAAAACTTTTACCTCCCAACATCAAATAATTATCCTTTCCGAATATGATAATTCTGTAACAATAGAGCGAGCTTGAAGGCATATTTCATCACTAAACTCTTGCAAAATTATATGTTAAAAAATTACCTAAAAGTTGTTCATTAGATAAAAAGCGAGTGTTTACCTAAAAGTTGTGGTAAAAGGGTATGACATAATTCCAATGTGCAATGTTATTTTACTTCATGTGATTTATTAAATCACTAATAATGACATTTCTTTTTAATATTATTAATGTATGTCTTACACAGTAAATCCATTTTATCATCACACAATATGTGTTGGATTTATCCTAAGATATTTAGTACTTAAATCAAACTATTCAAATATTTATGTTTTACTTTTCAAATCAATTAACTTTTCAAATATTATATTTTAGTGCAATAGGCAACATGAAAATTATGAACCTGTTTATTATGTCATGCATTGAATGTAGGCAATAGTTCATATTTATATTGTTGACTCTTGGGAGCATGTATTAAGTCGATTTAAATAGACACATAAAAATTAATTACTTATGTTCCATATGCTATTATTAAAAATAATATTTCTTTTGTATTTTAGATATTCCAAGATGAGAACATATTGAACACTAACATAATTGAATAAATCCGTAAGGAGTGGGCCAAATTCTTTTTTAAGAATGAGAAACATCTAACATATTCATATTGTCTTTAGTGATATTTAGACATTGGGTAGTTGTTTGGTATTGTGTTTTAGTTCATGTGGAATTTAGTCATTGTTTAGATGTTTGGTATTGTGCTTCAGTGGTTTTGTAATTATAGATCTTTGGTCTTGTTTCTATTTTGTTAATTAATATGTTAGTTATAATATATTTTTTTGAACAATTTTTGGTGTTTGTGAGCACTATATAATGTTTTTCTGTCTAATCTGGATTTTTGATTAATTACATGTTGAAATTTATGTAAAAATGTATATTATATTTTAAAAAAACCCACATATAACATTTGTTATATTAATTAATTATGTTATACGTAGGAATGACAACGGGAGGACGCGGGACAGGTTTCGCTATCCCATACAAATTCTTGTAGAAAAAATTCACCTTCATTCTCATATCCAAATTCAATGGATATCAAACTTTTGTCTCATTTCCATCCTTACCGGGTAATGGGTATAATCTCGTACCTATACCCATACCCGTTTTCTTACTACTTCAATAATAATTTTAATTCATTTTTATAAAATAATAAAAAATTATGGTAAAGGAAATATAATATTATCAAATATTCAATATTAAGAGGAGAATTGTTTCTTTGATATCAAATACTTTGAAATAAATTATAATTGTTTATATTTTAGATTAGAATACCAAATAAAATTTCATGAGAATCAATTTAAAAATATTTTTAAAAAAATATAAAAGGAAAACAAATATTCAAATTAAAGTATATTTTAAATGTTTGTTTACTTCAATTTTTTAAAATTGTAATGAATCTCCTTTTTATAAACTAATAAAAGTTATAATACATCACTTTATCAAAATGACGCAAAGAACAAATAATAAACATAATAATAAATTTTTTGACATAGATCTTGTATCTTTTGAACTCCAATTTATGTTCGATGTTATAAAAAAATATTCACGACAATTACATTAAATTTTTATATTGTAGTAAATAAAAGTTATTTATACAATTATAGTGAAAAAATTACATTATGATTGATAATGAGTTAGAAAATAATTAGATAAAATATATTGAAATAATATTTTACAAGATGAAAATAAACAGCAAATAAAAATATTAAAAAAATTACAAATGTGTGTCTTAGAAACAATTTGAGACAGTAGTGAAAGAAATCGCACAAAGAAAAACAAATGTATAATTAAGGGCATGATAAGATCAAAAATACTTTAGAGATCTAAGCAAATTTTTCAAATATCAACATATATACTCAATGGTTGAGAAAGAATGAAAATTATTTTAGCGAAACAAAAGAGTTATTCAAATGAAACAAAAATGAATAATAATAAGTAAATAATATATTTTTTTAATATTACCTAGTAAATGAAATGTTTATACTATTAAATACTTAAATTGATAGTATTAAACATTCTCATGTGAAAGGAAAATATATAATAAATAAAATTATTAAAAAATAATAGAAATATTCAAATGTGAGACATAAATTTTTTTTAATTAACATACATCATTTTAACATAAAGGTTATATAAGATGAAAAATATATTAGAGATATGAATGAGTTTCATGACAATCCAAATAATTAGAATAAATAAAAAATAGAAAGTATATATATATATATATATAGTTACTTAATTAATTGTGAATATTTTAATAATTTAAATGAGGGCGGAGATATTACGGGGACATGTATTATGGCGGGGATATGTACATCCTCATATCCAATACCAATTGAAAAAGTTGAGGATTTCTCATACTTATACTCATATACCCAGTTAATGCGGGGATTCTCTGTCAAAACAGAGACGAATTCGGACAATACCTACAAAGGCAAATTTATTTGTTATTTCTAGTTATATGTGGTTTGATGAACATATAACATCGATTCTCAGCAATAACCAATGTAGTATCTCTCTCATATGACATACTACATCAGTTATTACTAGGAACTAATGTTATATGTCCATATACCACATGTAATATCAATTATTTCAAGAATCGATGTAATTGGAATCAATTTTTGTGTTATTTTTACAATGATTTCACATTGAGTTGTATAGTTAGCCAATGTAATAAAAATATATTTTATATCAATGATTAACTGATGTAATATGTTATTCACTTTTTTATCGTTAAAATTTAACTAAATACTATAATAGGTAAAAAATAACCGATATAAAATATAATATTTATACTAATACAAAAACATTAGTATTTTTATTTTGTGTATTGGTAAATAATTACAATCAAAGTAAAAAAGAGATTATCCTTAATTAGCCCATAGAGTTAATTAACACTTTGCTACTTACTAAAGGGATATGTTGCCTTGTCAACTATTGAAAGGTGGTATATGGAGACTTAATTACTTTAGTCACAATTGTCCTTATTATCTCTTTCATAACTTAACAATATACTCTCTTTTTTATCCATTTGTTCTATATATACGACTTTAACATCACAATGACAAATTCAGGATTAAAAGTAATTATCACCGTCCATTCTAACCAGTCAGTTTGAGTATAACATACAACATTACTATATATTGATAACTTCACGGCATCAAGATAATTATACAGTAACTATATTTATCTTTTTTATTGGAAAAAGATCGCTATAATTTTATTGTATATACATTTATTATGTATTATATTAGAAGATAAAATATAATTCATATTAATATAGTCTATATTTAGAAACATGTCAAATTCATCTTATATATGTCATAGACTTAATCCATAATAGATGTGATAAAATCAAATGCCAAGTGTAATAAAAAAGAAAAAAAAAATATTTATGTTCTATAACATGTATTCCGATAGTGAAAGAAGAAAGTCTAAACTATAAATTTTGTAATAGCTCTCCAAAATGTCTAATAAGAAATATATACTTTTGACTTTGGGGATATGTTCAAAACAGAGAAAAATGGAATCCAAAACTATTTTCTGAATTATATATTTATATTTTGAATTGATGCATTTTTAATGTTTTGTATTAGGCGTTCTGAAGCTTGAAAAATATGTTCAAAAAGATTTATGAAATTTATTTTATGAGACATGATGTCCGTTGCGTTTGGGGAGAGAATGAGAATAATTTTTTTTCTGAAAAATGGATATGGGATAAGGAATGTGTCATTTGATTGAAGAAGATTATCGTTAATATCATGTGTTACTTTACAAAACCTGACACATGAAAAAAAAATATTTTACAACACGATAATCTTTAATTATATTTTTGTAATACTAATTAAGAAGATATTATAGACTCACTTTTTTAAAATTTGGAACTTGTTAAGAAAATAAATAAAGTCTTATCTTTAACCTTTTAACAAAAAAAATAGGGACAAAATAAGCAATTAAATATAAACTAAAAGACCAAAATGTGGACTTATAAAAAGCTAAAATACTACTAAATATTGAAACGGTATTCTGTATATATACAATATACAATACAAAACTATTTCATATTATATAACAAAATCAAGAAATGATGATGTAAATGTGTCATTGTTTTATTACGTGTTACCCTGCGAAACTTGATACATGAACCAAAAAATATATCTAAAAAAAAAACAAAACTACGAAGTCACATGTCTTTAACTATATTTTTAATACTAATCAACAAAACCGGATGCACTCAATTTTTTAAAATTTGGAATTGGTTGAAAAAGAAAATAAAGTCCTAGCTCCAATCTTTTAACAAATATTGTGGACAAAACAAATAATTAAACATAAATTAAAACACTAAAAGATAGACTTATAAAAAACTAAATTATTACTAAATATTGAAACGATTTTCTGTATAAATACATTGTATAATAAAAACTACTTTATATTATATAACTATATAAAAAAACATAAAAAAGTAACTTAAATCCGTTAAGATTGAACATGTAAGTTATTGTTAGTATTACGTGTCACGTTACGGAACTTGACACATGAACCAACAAGATCTTTTGAAAAAACAAATTACGATATAATATGTCTATAACTATTTTTGTAATACTGATTGAAAAGATATAATGGACTCAATTTTTTAAAAAATTGGAACTTGTTGAAAAATAAAAAATAAATTCCTATCTTCAACTTTTTAACAAAAAATGTGGACAAAAATAAGTAATTAAACGTAACCTAAAATACAGGTAGACTTATAAAAAACTAAAATATTACTTAATATTGAAACGATTTTATGTATATATACGATATATAATAAAAACTACTTTACATTATGTAACAAAACCTAAAAAAAAATAACAAAAATATGTTAGTGTGACGTGTCAAAAAAATTTAAAACGTGAAAAAAAAATATTTTAGAGAAAAAAAAACTACGACATAATATATCTTTAACTATATTTTTAATACTAATTAAAATCACATAGACCGCTCAATTTTTTAAAATTTGGAACTTGTTAAAAAGGAAAAAGTCCTATCTCTAACTTTTTAACAAAAAATAATGTGGAAAAAATAAGTAATTAAACATAACCTAAAATACTGAGGGGTAGACTTATGTAAAGCTAAAATATTACTAAATATTGAAACGTTTTTATGTATACAAACAATATATAATAAAAACTAATTTAAATTATATAACAAAACCCCAAAAAAATATAACGTAAATATGTTATTTGTGAATATGTCATCTTATGGAAGAATGGAAGAATGTTAAACTTCACACTTGATATATTTTACACACAAAAAAAAAAAAAAAAAAAATAAAAAAAGTTTTTAACTTTGCAATACTAATTAAAAGACATTAATGAAAATTTTTAAAATTTGTAACCTGTTAAAAAAAATGTCTTATCTCCAACTTTTTCACAGAAGATGTGGGAAAAATAAATAATTAAACATAACCTAAAATATCAAAGGTGACATATAAAAAACTAAAATACTACTTAATATTGAAACGATTTTTCTTTATGTATACAATATATAGTAAAAACTACTTTACATTATATATCGAAACCTAAAAAAGATAACGTAAATATGTTAGGTGTAGATGTTCATTTTATGAAAAAAAAGTTATTATTAGTACCACATATCACATTACGAAATTACGAAACTTGATACATAAACCAAAAATATACTTTACAACGAAATTTGATACATAAACAAAAAAATATACTTTACGAGGGATGAAGTACGAGGTAACATGTCTTTAAGTTTATTTATAATATTAATCATGAAAAAAAAAACGAAAGAAATAAATTCGTATCTCCAATTTTGAATAAAAAACTTGCACAAGTAATTAAACATAAACTCATACCAAAAGGTAAACTTATAAAAAAACTAAAATGTTACTGAATATATATACAATATATAATAAGTACCAATTTAAATTATGTAACAAAACCTAAAAAATAACGTAGATATGTTGTGGATGCGTCACTTTATGGAACGTTATATATATATATATATATATATATATATATATATATATATATATATATATATATATATATATATAAAATAAACACTAATTTGAATTATATAATAAAACCTAACAAATGTAACGTAAATCTGTTACTTTTGAACGTGATATCTTAATGACACGTGTGTCATACTACGAAACTTAAAACATGACACGTCAATAAAAAAAAAATTACAAAACAAATAATGACATGACATGTCTTTAATTATATTGGTATTACTAGTTAAACATATGAGGTAAACATATAAAAAGCTAAAATATTACTTAATATTGAAACGATTTTCTTTTGTATATATATATATATATATATATATATATATATATATATATATATTTTATAATAAAAAACTACTTTATATTATTTAACAAAATAAAATATTAAAAAAATATGTAAATATTTTAAATATAAATTTAGATAAGTGTTAACGTCACGTATCATATTAGGAAAATTGATACGTAAAAAAATTATAACGTAAAAAAGAATTACAACGTGACATGTCTTTAATTATGTAATACTAATTAAAGAATACATGTCATTTTTTTAAATTTGGAACTTGTTAAAAAAAAATCTATTTACAACTTTTTAATAAAAAACTTAAACAAAATAAATAAATTAAAATAAACTAAAATACTACAAGTAGATTTATAAAAAATTAAAATACTACTAAATATTGAAACGGTTTTATTTATATATATATATATATATATATATATATATATATACACACGATATATAATAAAAACTGTTTTATATTATATAACAAAACTAACCTAAAAAGATAACAAATCTGTTACGTGTAAATGTGTTGGCGATGGTTATATATCCAGCGAAGTTTACTTGTGAAGGGACGATTCGAGGCGTATGCAGAAAGTATAAGTAGAGTTTTCGTGTTGGACTCAAACAGAACATAATAAGCAACTAAAGCCAAACCCTAATTTCTTCTGTTCCATCTCCTTCCCAACCAGACAGAGACATACCTTCTTCCGTTTCTTAGTATTCTCTTCTCCTTTTCTTCACCTCTACTCCCTTCTTTCGTTTTGGTGGTGGCCCAATTTTTAATTTTTGGGTTGTTTTAAATCTGCAGATTCCGATTTCATCATGGCCAAAACCTCTTTCAAGCTTCAACATCCTTTCGGTATTCTTCAATTTCTTATAATCATTGGAAATTCAAAACACTTTTGTATTTTAAAAATTTAAAATTGAAGAATGAAATTCTTGTTCATTCGACTTTGTTTTCTTATAATCATTTGGAATTCAAAACACTTTTGTATTTTAAAAATTTAAAATTGAAGAATGAAATTCTTGTTCATTCGACTTTGCTAACAGTTTGGTCTTTTTTACTTCTCAGAAAGAAGGCAGGCCGAAGCTTCTCGCATTAGAGAGAAATATCCTGATAGAATACCTGTAAGATTGTAGTCAATGCTGATGGGTTATGTTTCATATGTTATGGTTATGGTCATGGTTATAATCATGGTCATTGAGAGATTGTGGTTCTATATGGTTATATGACATTAGTCTTACACATATAAGACCTTAGACACCACTTTTACACCCCTTTGGTTATGGTTATGCGGTCAGTCACTCCCAACTATCGGCTCTGATACCAGTTGTTGGGATTTTTAGGGCTTTTGAAAATATGAGAGATATGAGATATATGAGAGATATATGTGATATGTTATACGGAGGAACATGTTTTTGTATTTTATTGATATACTCTATATATAGAGCAAAATATAACAAATATCAAGTATAAAATATTTATAATATCTCACTCCTAATCTAAAATAATAACAAATTTCTAAAACTGACACATATCTCTAAACTGAAATATTTTCTAAAAACTAATTTAAATAAAAAGGATATTAAGTAATATTCTCAACAATGTAGATGCTCTGTTTATGTTTTATTGTTGAAGCGCTTTTGTTTAAATATGGCAATTATATGTGCAGGTGATTGTGGAGAAAGCTGACAGAACTGACATTCCTGACATTGATAAGAAGAAGTAAATGATTTTTTCATGTTATGCTACTAATAATCGTTTTCCCACATTTGGATATATGAAGCATGTTTGAATGTTTGAAATATGTTTGTTACATGAAATGCTTAAAAAATTAACGATGAACTCATACAATTCTTAGTAGTACAATGAATCTATTTTATTTTACCTTGGCCAAGCCGTAAGTTGTTGGTAATTTGATTTATGAATGGAAATTCTGCGAATGCATGTCCAGAATGGCTATGAACATGTGCAGGAATGGTTATTGCTTAGTACTCTCAATTTTTTAGAATGAATTTGGTTTGCTTTAGTTTGAAGGTCATTCTTAATCGAAGAAGTCGTGGTAATTTGATTTGTGAATGGGACATTCTGCGAATATGAATATTGTTTTTTTCTAATCCAACAATCTCTTTTGACAGTGAAATTACCTACGAGATACAGTTCGATAGTTTTTTAAGTTTATTTTGAACATTGGAGAGTGTAAACTAGAGATAAGTTTGAAAATTGGAGGACCAGACATAGTTTTCTTTCAATGTTCCTGCGTTCATGTTGATCTGATACTGTGCGTTAGTGGATTCTCAGTTGCTTCACTTGTTGTTGTCATTATGCAGATACCTTGTCCCTGCTGATTTAACTGTTGGCCAATTTGTTTATGTTGTCCGCAAAAGGATTAAGCTCGGTGCAGAGAAGGCTATTTTTGTTTTCATCAACAACACTCTACCTTCAACTGGTAAGTATCCAGTCATGCCGAATGATGTTTTTACCTTTTTAGCAATGATTATGTACTGATTCCTTGGTGTTGCAGCTGCTCTGATGTCTGCTATTTATGAGGAAAATAAGGATCAAGATGGCTTTCTTTACATGACTTACAGTGGAGAGAACACCTTCGGATCCCACTAGGCATAATACATGTTAACTTCTGTAAATAAATCCTGATATTCTCTGCACCCAATTGTCAGTGCACGGCCCCTTTTTAGTATTGTTATCCTACACTTTGATTAAGCTTGTTATCTTTGAATTATGATTTGATTATCAATGCATGTTCTTTTGGAGAATTCTGTTTGTTACCAAGCATTGGAGTCGTGTTGCTGGGTTTTAGTAGCGTTGGTATACTTTTTTTATACTGCTTTTTGGGTGAAAAGTATAGAAGAGCACTATTTTAGGAACAAATTAATGGGGAGGTAATATCCTGTAACGAGGTTTCGAGGTTGTCCGAACTTAGGGTATTTCTTTCTACATTTTGTTAACTTCTTGTGGATTTAGTTTTCTGGAATCTAAAATATATTTTTCAGAACGAATGGGACATTGGACTAAAAAATAAAGTTTCTTTACTTAAAAAGACTAAACAGTAATTTACATTGAAAGAAAAATCTATCAATCTTTGATTAATGTTTTCTCTCTGACACCGATCCACTTTATATTGGGCTCCCATAGTCAATGATTCAGCGATTCGCAAGACATATATCAACCCACTAGTCTTAAGTGATTTTACTTAGGATATATTCTCTTGCCAATGAAGTTTTTTTTTTTTCTTCTTTTGAAAAATGGATTAAAACTAATGAATGGAAAATCTTATATCGGAAAAAAATATGTACACTGGACGGTTTCTTTCCCCGTTTATTAATGGAAATATTAAATAAATTAATAAAAAATAATATTTTCCCACCCGATTTTGTTGGGGTCCAAATTAATATAGTCTAGAATGAAATGAAAGGTAGATTTGGATCCTCCCAACTGTTTGGATTTCCTCTCCCTTGAATTGGCTTTTGATGCATGTGAAACACATTTTTTAATCTTCTGCACACGCGCTTCCATGATCCAGTGTTCATTGATTTCAGATGCACAATTCTTTAATTATTTTGATCCAGTGTTCATCGATTCCAGATGCACAATTCCTTAATTCTTTTGAACTCATAATTGAATATATTATATCTTTGTATCTTATATTATTTTTCATATCGAATCAAACAGCAGGTAAGATACAAAATATCATTGTTCAGTTTTAGAATGTGTATATAATTGTTCAGTTTTAGAATGTGTATAATAATTTTCATAACTATTCCTAAGCATGAAAAATTGGGATCTTAAATTTATTGTTTTGGATTCAAAAAATAATAAAGAGGTTTAATTACTTATTTATGATGGGTCTGATCCAGTTTGATTAATATAATAGAAACTCCAAACAAGAACCCTAATTAAGACTAAAACCCCAATGGAAAATCACAATATGATATCTTCTCTTATTCGTGGGGAATTTTTATTCTGTTTTGAAACATAAATTCTAAATCCCCAATTAAAAATTCAAACAGCAGAGACAGAGCAGAGAGATTTTACATTTTTAAAATTTTAAAATTTTTTTGAGGTTTGTTAAAATTTTTAAATCATATACGTATTCGGTGAAAATTAAATTAATTATATTTTTATTTCTTTTTAAAAAGTATAAAATCTAATGCTAAATAATAAAACATAAAATTAAATATAATAAAGAATAAAGTATTTATATATATATATATATATATATATATATATATATATATTTTTTTTTTTTTTTTTTTTTTAATTTTTCATCTATTGTACTCATTTGCTTTCATCTTTTTTTTTTGAAAAAAAAAAATTAGATACAAATTTATTATTTTTACTCTCATTTCTTATATATTATCCTTTGCTTAACAATTGTATTTCTCTTTTGTCTCATTTAATATTGAAATATTATTATTAATAGTTAATTTTTTTTATTTGATGAATCTTTGTATATTATTTTTTATGAAAAGAAAAGAAAAGTTAATATATATGTTTTTTCATAACTACTTTTTAATTATAATTTGATTATTAGAGTTTTTTAGTAATTATTTCTCCAAACTTTCAATTAGATTACGATCAATTATTTTAAAATTTTTATTTTTCAAAAATATGTATATTAATATACAATAAAAGAATAAATTAATCTTTTTAAACATAGTAAAAAGGAAGTTATAGATGAAGATTAAAACAAACATATTCAACAACTCTTGCATTATATTAAAGATTTAATTAGAAAAGTGAGAGGTGAGGAGGTTAATGTTAATTATTTGAAAGGTGATATAAGAAACATTCTGAAGTAAGAATATATTATTGGAAGAAAAGGATCACATTAGCAAAACTTATTTAGACCTCGAAATAAATGATCAGAGACATTTCAACAAGTGATTATAGACTTTTCTAAATAAAAGATCCATGAAAGCACATACAAAACGATACTGGTGCCCAAATTCTTGTTCTTGCGGGAGTATTTTCGGGATATAGTGCCATAATCCTCCATGGCACCAATACAACTATTGCACCCCATTCATCATCAGCCCAACTTGGTGCTTCGCTCCCCAGCTTTCACTCTCTGTGCCGTGGATACAATAAAAGGAGACTATATTAATTGTTAAACCTTTTATAGATTTGTTTAGGAACCTCATTTTTCATTACCGGGAACAATGGCGCAGTAAATCATTGCTACATCTTAACAAACTTCGTGAGGGAGGCCTAGTAATTAACTTTTTCACCGATGAATCAGTATCTCGAATATATTATAATCCTGGGCACACATAAGAAAGCATTTGCCTTGAAAAATAATGTATTTGCAACATCAATCGGGCACGTGCCCATGAATCAGAGGAGATCCAAGAATCATGCCGTACCTTACCTTACATAGTATGTTTGGTCACAATTTCTACGTTTTAGATGTGATATGTTATTTAATAAGTTATAGCAGTTACAGCATCTACCCAAATGTGATTTTTGGCAAATTATAATAAAATTAAATAGAAAACTTGATGCAGTAATGGTCAGAGACATGGGTAGTACCTCGTGTGACTCAGTTGTCGGTATTAGGCGTAGAAAGAGGAGTTAAACTGAACAGAAGTGAGAGCTGAATCAATACATTGTTTATTCTTTTCCTGATATATCTTTTATGTTTTCGTAGCAGCACTTGCCGATTCACCAATTTGAATATTGCCGCTTGGTTAAGCAAAGTTTGTGATGCATCTTTGTTAATTTTTAATTCTCAACCTTGTCACGTTGTAGTGATACTTTGGCCAGCTTTGTAAGTTAGTTATCCTTTAGACAATGTGAATTTGGTATTTGTCGTTTATTATTGTGATGGAACCACCTTAGTCCACTTCTATCCAGGCATGCATTTCCCTTGCCCTGTTTCTTCTACTTAATTTATTATAATAGCACTCAATCATTGCGTTATCATACGCCATTTGTGGGAAAAATAACACACATCAAAATCAGAGATTAAACAAAAGAGAACCCTGTTGAGCTTTGCGGGCACAACAACATTAGCTAGCATCTGGTCATAAAAACTTTGAACTGCTTCTAGCATCAACTTCGTGTAATGGTAGCATTTTCTTTTGTTGAAAGGAGTAAAAGATAAACCGGTGAGATTTGTTGAAATAGCCTTGTGGGATTACTGAGGGCCCGGGGTTTATTAATTGGGATTTAAAATGTTGTTGAAGATTACAGTGAGAAATTTAAAGAAGAAAAGGGAAAGCTTAGTCCAAAGAGTGGGGTAAAAGGAATAAAGATTCCAGGAAATGTCTTGATCTGTACTAATGTCTAGGGAGAATGAATCTTGAGTGTGGAGACAGAGTAAAAGTCAGTGGAGCCTCATCCAAATCAAAATACGCAGTACATTTGATAGTAACTAAACCAACACTGTAGGCGCTATTTGCAGTCAAAATATTACAATTTCGTGACTTTCATCTTTAGTCATTCTCCAATCCAACATCAAACGTTTCTTGCTCTATCTACTGAGAAATGTACGAAAATTGTTTTGGTCATTAGAGCAAAACTTAAGCAATGTCCTTTTATGCAACACTATACATCTGTACAACAGTGCATTACATGCTTATTTGTGCTCTCGATTAAGGCTACTTTTGACAAAGTAAATAAAGTCTAATGTGCCTTCGAGTCTTTGACCATTTTCCTCACTATCCCTGCCGGTTATTGTTGACCGTTAAATTTTAATGTTGAGAGTCTTAGATATTCTTGTCGCATCGGTAACATCAACGAGCCAACGAGGACGGCGGTGTTTGTTAGATAACATGATCAATAGTTTCAATTTACCCTCTGTCATTCATGTTATTCCCCATACATTACTCTGGCTTCACGTCATAAGGGCACTAACACGTGCGTTTAAGATGATGTTACAGCTTACAAGTAGTAGCTTTCACATCCTTACCAATTACTTGACGCCGAACAAGCACTCGGAAAAATAATGAAAAATAGTGACAAGTAATGACAAAATACGAACCGTAAACTAATCAAATGAGAATTACGAATTCCACAATGAAACTTAGCCAAAATCAGGTCCAAGGCCATGGTTGCATTCGCAATAACCATTTCAAATGTACTTAACAAAAAACATGGACAAAAAGGTATAATCTATTTCTCTGCAATAATTTGGCTATGATAGACAAAACAAAACTTGGTCAAGTAATTCAGTTCTTACTTCTAAAAACTATGCTGAGGATCCTCTTTATGAACACGGTTATCCCAAAGCCCCCAGCTGATTAATGAAAAACAATACGGGATATTTACACAATAATGGATACAGCTTTTGACACATTGCTACAATGGTTCAAATATTTCATGGAATTGTCTCATCTTAAAACTCCAATCAGTGCACACTTGATACTTGGTGTATTAGTGTTTTCACTTTGATTTTCTGAAGGAGTTGGACTTGTTCATTTTCCGTGAGGAATCATCCCCACTGTTGGTCCACGTATATCCAGCAGGAATGGCAAAAGGATCCGAATCCAGAGCCCCAGAAGAGCATCGCTGTTGGTGTTTACTCCAGGATTGGCTACTACTAGTACTTCGTCTCAGCCACGTGGAACCCCCAGAAGATGATGAACTCTGTCTTAGTAATTTCTGCCGATTATGATCACTATCAAGATCATCATCATCTGCACTGAGCAAATGCGAAGGACTCGAGAGCGGCGTGTAGAACTGCTCCAGAGGTTGCAGGTCCACGAACTTCGTAAACGTGACCACCACCCTCACTGTGGGGACCACGGGGATCGCCACCTGCCCCACATATACCAAAACATTAAAAACACGACCTTTTTCATTTTCCATCACCACCGTCGATCACAAATTAAAATCATTCACGAATTTTCGCAAAACCCGCACATCACATCCATCAATCAAATCAAAACAATTATCAAATTAATCATTTTCGGTTCATGCGGTCCCACACACTCACACGCACAATTCAAACTAACAACAGTCAATAGTCAACCACCACACGTACCTTCACCGGAAAACTGCCCGCCGGGAACTTTGTCGTCAGCAACTCCCGCAGCCGCCGTACCGCCTTCACCTTGTTCGCCAGAATGTCCAACAATGGCAACAACTCTTCCGTCTTCAATGGAAACTGCTCCGTCAGCCACACCGCCGGCCGCAAACTTCTCAAATATTCTTTCTCCTTCATTGGCGGCTCCAGCATAGGCGGGGCCATCGCGGAAGATTTCCTAGGCGGCGCCATGGCGGAAGATTTCCTAGGCGGCGCCACCGAAATGGAAGGCAAATCCACGCTTTTTCTCCCCACCGGGACCCACTCTCGTTCTTCTCGAACAAAACTACTATGTCTTCTCTTATCGTCATTGCTATTAGAAGCCGCTGGGATTCCAAAACTCGGATTTTCCGCAACGAGAAAACCGTCTTCGTCTTCGTCCAGCTCCAATGGCAAAACCTGCTCGCTCCCGGCCACGTCAGATCCACCGACAGCAACTTTTCGTGACCGGAAACTGAAAAAAACGTTATGCACTTCGTAAACCCTGGCTTTCCACTCTCCGACGTTTTCCATCTTCTCTTGTCTTCTCCAATTGGTTCTACCAACTAACTCTGCTTTTGTTACATCCATCCCCGGCCGGTAGACGCTGCTCTGCGAGCAAAAGCCCGCCGCATCAGAATCGCTCATCGGAGCTCCGGCATTCTCGAACGCGTCTAGGATTTTTCTATCGTCGCGGTTGAGCACGAGGAGCGAACCGGCGGGGATGCTGCCTTTGCCGTCGCCGTCGCCAAGGAAGAGGAAGCTCTGGTCTGCGCGGTGGATTTTGAGGCCGTCGAAGCCGGCGAGGGTGGTGTCAGCGCGGAGGTTGCCGTCGCGCTTCCAGATTTTATACGTATCGGAGGGGGCGATTTTCCCGACGAAGGGGATCACGGAGCTCTCGAAGTGAAACGAGATCTCCATGTAGAAGTCGCGCATGCGGCGGAGCGCGGCAACAAGTCGCGGCAGGCGTCGCCGCCACTTCGCCCATGCGGCGCGGTGGTGGAGTCTAGCAAGGAGGTGCGCGACATCGGAGGCGCGCCGGCAAATCGCTTCCTGGAGCGGGTTCCAGCCAGCGCCGTTGTGGAGGGAGATGTCGGCTCCGGCGGAAGCAAGGGCTTTCGCGGCGACGATGTCGTTGAGGCGGACAGCAAGGTGGAGAGGCGTCTCGCGGAACGGGACGTCGCGGCGGTCGAGCACGGCGGAGATTTTTTCCGCGAGTCGCTCGTGAGCGAGGGAGTCGGACTCAGTGATGACTCGGGCAGGATCGGGAACCCGGGGAAGTGAAGAAATTATTCTGGAAAGTTTAGCGTGGTCGCGAATCGCCACCGCGTAGTGAACGGGGCTGTGTAGGTATTGCTCTGCCTTTATCGGTGGATACGACGTCGAATCTTTGGTCGATTTCGCCATCTCTATTTGCAAATTATGATGAAACTCAGATAAAAAAAAAAAACACTAACTCAGCCTGAATAAGAGAGTTGAGAGCAATGTGTTTTTCTTTTGTTATTGCAACGCTTTGCCCGTGACCGGTTCTTTTGCTTCTCCCTACTCTTAAAACCTTAAAACGTAAAAGTGGGGGTGTTGTTACTAAACGTTATGTTTATTAATCAATGATCTTTAATTGTGATTTTTATTTTATTCACATGTATGAGTTACTCTTTTTTGCCTTTTTGAATGTGGTGCTACCTATTGTTCTCCAATTAGTTAGATTTTATGTGGGAAGTTGGCATGAGATGCATTCAAAGCAAGACAATATACTAAGTTTTTTCAACAAGTAAAAGACGTGACGGGTAATATTTGAATTTAAAATGCTTTTGTGTGAGTGAGTGTGGGGATAGGTTGAAATGGTTAATGGTAATTACAATGTTAAGATGGTGCCAAAATTACTATTACAAATGGCTAAATTTCTGTTGTTTTTGTTATTTAAGCACGCATCACACTTAATCACCTCAGAAATTGCTGCTCCTATTTTTTGCACTTTAGGATTAATTAATATACTTTTGTGGATAAATAGATGGATAGTTGATTACATTTTGTTTGTGTCTTGATATTAAAATACTATCTGGGCACTGACTACATCCTGCAAAACATTCCTAAGTGGGCTCGTCCTATCTGTTGCTCATGGCCTATATGTATTTATGTATTAATTAATATTTTTAATAAATATAATATTGATTAACATTCACAAATTCTAAACAATACTCCTGCAAATTAAAATTATGCATTCTTTCTTGTCTAACTTAGCACTCTAATTTATATGCTTAATTTTAGTTACTGCTCTTCCTTAATTTGTGAAAATAGTGGTCTTCAGTCTTTACACTTCCCGCTGACCGAGTTTGACCATAAACATAATAGTGGAAGTCGTGTCTTTATATATAGACAAAAATAATGAAAATAAAATGTATTAGTATAAATACAAATCCTACAAACCATCAATGTAATTATCAAAAAGATAACTAGTCTCAAACTTAGAGAAGTATAATTAACTACATTTTAATAGGTTGAATTGAATTTAAATTACGTTTATTACAGTTAGGTTGAATTTTTAGGTTATATATCTGTTGTGTAGGGACGAAGAGCTAAGAGCCTCTTCGATCTTATTCCTTTTCTCGAAATCTCCTCTCCTCGCAACTGCAATAACCCCTTCTCCAATAAATCCACTTCCTCGTTCGATCGGTTGGGCAGACGACCGAGGTACCTGTCTAAAAGACTCCTATGCTTAAGTCAGTTACTGGACCGATCGGTGTATCAGTATAACTGCCGTAATAAATGCAATTTAAAGATCCTCACCAACCTACCTTTGGGCCCTATTTATAGTTTCCGGTGTGGGCCTGTGATTAGGGTTCCTTAATTACAGTCCAATGATCCTCTAATCAAGATTACTGACTTATTTAACGTTAATTATTCCGATTTACTGGTGTTGTTTGGCCGTGTGACCGATGGCCGCTTGACTAGGTTGGTTATCTCCTGATGTTAACAAGTGAATAATTCGTTTATAACTGATCGACTGATGGTTATATATAAAGCGCTACACGAATCACTTATGAGATTGACCGGCCGATCGACTTGGTGGCTAATCAAATTATTGTCCTTTATAAGTTAAGACGTTTGTTCGTGTGGGACCGAACGACCGATGATCCTTTGTGGAGTTAAGCGTAATTAATATATATAGGCCGATCGACCGATTGTTCTTTATAAGTTAATATGTTGTTCGTTTGTGATACCGATAGGCTAATGGCCCTTAACGTGGTTCGTTTGTTCGACCGATCGACCGATGGTTCCTTACGATATAATACGTGGTTCATTTGTGAAACCGATTGACCGGTGGTCCTATACATTTTATCCGTGAAACCGTTCGACCAATGGATATATTTTATATACGAGCCCTCCCATCTTTATTCGATGGACCCAAGGACTGGACATGACCAATAAACCGATGGGGCATACAATACACTACCCAAATCAAGTTAATAATATTAAAGTTTCCTATACTATCAAACATGCTCAAAACTCAGGTTCATACATATGCTTTGCTTTGAACTAGCTTTATACGTATCTTAGTCTTTTTGCAGCGCGTGACTTTTCGCTACTCATAACACGGAGAATTTATAGTTTCAAAAATAATATTATCCTTATTCATAAGATTAAGTTTGGTTTGAAGCTTTTAAATAACCCAACCAACTTGTCCTCTCTGCTATTTCTATATTAATTAGACATTTTGCATATATGCCTGCAAAATATAATAAAAGAAATTTCAATTGTTATGGTATTATAAATTAACTATGATTTCATTTTTCTTACAAATACTAAATTAAAACTATAGGTAATTTTTAAAATCTAATTAATTAATTTAAATAACACCAACACAATTATTTTTTTTATTACTTGTCTTATATTTTTATTTACAACTAGTATACGATTTGAAAAGAACAAACGTATATGACAAATTGATTTAATGACACGTTTTATCAATCAAAAATTTCATTCTTCATTTTTATAATTTAATTTGTTTCGATGTATCTTACTTCTTTTGGGTAAATTTCTAACAAACTAGTGACATGTGCCAAGCAAGTTAAAAAAATGAAATAAAAGGGTATTGTTTTATCACATTTTAAAAAAATGATGCTGTTTCGTTTAATTTCTTAAAACCTTTTTTTATCTTCACTCCGTTAAACTTTAACGCATATGTAAAATGTTATAAAGAGTAACGATAAAACGTGAAAAAGTTAATTTTAAAAACTTTACAAAAAATGATAACTAGTTTAAGTATGCAATTAAGTGATAAATTTTTATTTACTTTCGTTTTTAACAAAAATAAAATATTTAACTTAGACATTTTAAGTTTTTGCATTTTTTTATCTTATTCTCTTCTTATACTTATGTGAACATACCTCGTTTACATTTCGAATCGGAACAATCCTCAAAATTAGATTTCATAAAATATCTTTTTATTATTTTAATGTAAATGTTAGAATCTCACTATTGTTTATTTAGTAATTATTCTCATGTGAATCAAGTATGCTTGATAAAAAAAATATTTATATAAAAGTATCATTTAAAAGAAATTCCTATCAAAGAAAAAGAAATGTTAGTAATGTTTAATTTTAAATAAATGTCAAAGTTTATTTTCCTTATGCATTGATAACACGTGTACTATGTTCTTAAATTAAGAAAAAAAATTGCATTAAAAATATTTAAAAAATATAATATTGTAATAAATGACACGGAAAACATTTTCACAATATATGTTACTGAAAACAAATATGTTACGCGTGTGTTTACATTTTTTACTATAATAAAAAATATCAAAAATATTATTATTATTATTATAAAATTAAACTAATTTTTATAACTATTTTATAAATATTTTTTATAATTAAAAGATAATTAAATTTAAAAAATATCAAATTAAAATAATTAAATTTAAATAAAGAATTACTTAAAAATAAAAATTGATAAAATAATTATTTTAATTTAAAAATATATTTATTTAAAACTCAAAAAATATTTTTTTATGTATAAACATAAATAGATAGAACAGACCATGAAAAATAACTGTAAAAATTATATTTATAAAATAAAATTGTGAAGTAGATATTTATTTAATAAAAGGATATCAAAATATATTTTAGAAACTTAAGGGGTCGTGTGTGTGTTCCCCTACATGCTATATTAAAGAATACTTTATTATTGTTCTTAATTTTTACTTTATTATGGCTAAAACATTAACAATTAAATATACAGTGACCTGGGATTAAAATCGAGACATCGTTGTTTACAGCTGAATCAAATCATACCATAGACGTATTAGTATTAAATATTTAACTAATTCTTACCAAAATTAAATAAAATCCAGTAAAAAGCCAACACTTTAGTTTAAAAGCAAGCTAAAGAAAAAAAAAAAAAATCCAGAGTTGTTGTTTTGATTTTGATTTGGTCTAAAGTTGAGATTGAAAGGCACAAAACAGTGAACAAAGGTTTCATCTTATAACTTCTACCATACTGTTGGGTCGGGGAAGTTTGGGACCCTATTGATCCTCATGTTCCCATTTCACCAACACAAACAAACGCCATTTCATTCATATTTTCTTCATAACTTCTCTCTTTCTAACCTCACAATTCTACAATTTGAATCAAATTCATTTACCTACCCCCAATCACTGACCAGTTAAAAGGCTGTCTTGAAAATTACCATGTAAAAGCCTAAGGGGACCCAATCATTTCACTCACACAACTCTCTTTTTGCTTTTATCATCTAATCTCAATTCTGCAGCAGAGTATCTTCCAGTTTCTTCAACATTTCTTTCCAAAGGCTATTTTTATCCATAATTATAAACCAAATGTTGTCTCACCCAAAACAAAATCTTTTCCATTTACGAACGAAACTCTTGGCTTAATTATCCATATGTCATGATCGTGCATAATTCATGTGCTATAATGGCCGAGTCAGGAAGCGAAGGGATGCATCATGCATCATCCAACTAAAGTGCATCCTTCATGTGCTAGCTACTGTAAAACTGTTCTGATTATACGAATTCAGCTTTATCAGCCTTTCATTTTTTATAAATGGAAAACAAATCTTCTTTTTTTTTTTAATTAATGTGTGTGCAATTGGGGAGAGAGAAAGAGAGACAAAAAGCAAAGGAATCAAAGTGTTACAATCTTAGCTTTACCTGTGTGTACCAGCTACATGACTTTTTATTAAAACATGTTTGAATGGTTTCTTCTTTAGGTTGTGTTGGGAAGGGGTCTGCTACTAAAACCGTAGGATTGAAGGACGCAGTAACACGATCAAAATCAAATCAAAGAAAGGTTGTAGGCTGCTATTTCCAATTTCTATGCTATCCCTGCTTTTTAGGAGATCTATAGGAAGCTTCTTTTCGCTATATATTTCTTTTTCCACCAATTGTTTTTTTACATGCAACTACCTCTTGCTAGGTATCTCATTCATGGCTAAACTTTTTAAGAACAACATTATTAATTAAACCATTAAATCATCCATGTTCACGTTTTCATAAGGCTTTTGATTGAAAATTATTAATTCAATCACTTCATCTTTTATCATTGGTATTAGGATTTAATCAGATCTGATGGATGAAATATCTTATTATTAGAGAAGATATTATGTTCGTCTTCACTTTTTAAAATATTTGAAATTATTTTTTCAATTCAAGTGTGGGTAATTTTTTTTTTGTCTATTTAAAGTTGGATTAACCTTTTTTTCATTTGGTGGTAATCGAAACATTTTATCAAAATGAAAAAAATATATTTAACATATTTTAATTGTTTTTTAAATAAAATATTTAAAAATTAAAGTAATTCAAATTTAATATATTTAAATTTCTAAAAAAATTGTAAAACTCTTACCAGAACACGATGATAAACTATTCTAAAGTTAAACTTGAAATAAAACACTATAAATAATGATGAATTTGTTTCGAGCTATGTTTTAATATTTTCAGGATAAATTCAACAAAAACAAAAATTAAATCAGGAACATTATTCTTAGATATGTCTAAAAGTATATTTGATTAGCTTTTCACATTTTTGGGAATAGTTTTAAATTTGAAAAAAAAAGATATAATGAAAGTTCAAATGTTATAGTATCTTCGATTTGTCCTAAGGTTTAAGCGGTTGTATACGAATGTATATTATGTAGAGGAACTTACACTAAGTTTATATAAAAGAGAACTACACAATCAATTTCATCATTTAGCTGATTCTTCCAATGTTAAAAAATAGGTTAAAATACTCCATTGATCCTCGTTTTGGTTTAGAAATCTCAAATTGGTCCTCGTATTTTAATTGGTCTCAATTTCGTCATCGTTTTTGTAATTCAGTATTAAATCAGGGCAATCGTTAACTGTTGGCAAACGGCGTTTATATGTGATGATGTGGCTGTAATGTTCAATCTTACGTGTCAATGAGTTGTGGTTGGCACCTTAAACAACCATTGTTGTCTTCTCTTTTAAGAAGATAATATTGGGAGAGGGTAAGTGTTTGAATTTGAAAGAGGGTGCGGAAGGTTTGTGGTCTCCTCTATTTTGCTCATCCTGCACCAGTAATGTCTCCCTCTCATTCTTGCTCGTCCTCGTCCTGCACAAATTCTACCGTTTCTTCTCATGGGGGTGTGGGGAGGAGGTTCGATTTCGCACCTCTTTGTTATTGCGATGAGAAGGCAATCATGAGAACTGCTAAGAACAAGGGAGAAAATTTTGGAGATGCCCAAAGTTCAAGATATGAGATATGGAAATGAATTTAGTTATGTTTTTTGTGTATGTTGTTTTTGTATTTTGATTTTGGAAAACCTAATTTTGCAATTGGGGGTTTTTTGTTTCGTTTGATAGGGTGGAAGTGAAGAAGTTGTTGGCTGCAACTTTTTTGTCATGGTGCAGTGAAAATGTAATTGAAAAAAAATGTGGTCCTACTTCACCTTCGTCCACGCACATGGGGTTCGCAATCCACACCTCACACTGATTTTCCCAATCCAATCCCTAATTTCCTAATTACAACATTTAGGGTTTTTCAAGCACTATGTTATTTTTAATTCAATCCATGCAGTCACTGTGCCATTCTGAAAAATAATAAACGCCACGTCAGAAAATCAAAACCAAGTTAACGTTAAAAAATTTAACACTGTTAGTGATTACCCTGATTTAATACTGAATTACAAAAACGAGGACGAAATTGAGACCAATTAAAATACGAGGATCAATTTGAGATTTCTGAACCAAAACGAGGACCAACGAAGTATTTTAACCTAAAAAATATTATCCAAATGTTCCTAAAGGGATGAGAAACGTTCAACTTGACCAAAACTAATGAGATGATTTCAAGTTAGAAATTATCATACTTGGAAAAATATGTTATGATGTCCATAATGATTTTAAGTTTTTAAGTAAGATAAATGTTTTTATAAGTCCTATGTTTGAAGACTTGAGAAAATTATGGGAGAAAGAGAAGTGAAGTCTCCATGTTATGTGATATATTTTTTTATATGATTAATGACTTTCGAACATATGATAATGCGAATACAGTTTTAATAAACCCCGTACATTCTATCTCAGAAGAAGACATTATTTACATTCAAACACGAGAAAAAAATACTTTACAACAAACATTGTGAATTTCTCAATCCAACTCATTTATGTTCTAGAATGAAAAAAAAAAAAAAAATTAATAATTT
>Ga0214543_1001087_pt1 | contig 50814 bp, 33 predicted proteins | sample CNSS2metaG_FD_160094 | JGI IMG/M metagenome (GOLD analysis project Ga0214543, IMG submission 160094) | Root nodule microbial communities from cowpea collected in UCLA plant growth center, Los Angeles, California, USA - CNSS2 | ecosystem: Host-associated > Plants > Roots > Nodule | place: USA... | reverse complement strand
TATTATTTATATATTATTATTACTAGTTATTATTATTATAATTATTTTTTTTGCTATTATTATTATTATTTATATTTATTATTACTAGTTATTATTATTTTTTATTATTATTACTATTATTATTATTATTATTTTATTTACTATTATTATTAATATTTTATTATTATTATTATTTATTTTATTATTATTTTTACTGTTATTATTATTATAGTGATTATTATTATTATTATTATTATTATTATTATTATTATTTTATGATTTTATTATCATTATTATTGTTTTATTATTATTGCTTTATTTTTTTATTATTATTATTACTTTGCTATTATTGTTTTAACTTATTAGTATTATTGTTTTATTTTATTATTATTATTATTATTATTATTATTATTATTGTTGTTGTTAGTTTTATTATTATCATTATTATTGTTTTATTACCCGTGCGATATTTTGGGGCAATAGTTATGTATTCTTCTTGCTTTTGTATATTGTTTGGTTGTTCAACATTGTGTTGGACTATTATCCAGTCATGTGATTATGATTGAATAAGCATATTTCATGTTATGGATTGTATGTATAGTGTTTGGGGTTTTTTAGAAATTGCTTCAAAGTGCCAAAAACCAGTAGTAGTGATGCTATTGTGTGGCGCCTAGCGGCTTGGGATGTGTTGCCTGGCGGCTTAGGGTGTGCTGCCAAGTGATAAAGGAAAACCACAGAAGCTTGGAACGCATGGCGCCTAGCAAAAATGTGATCCCGCCAGGCAGAAAAGATATGGTAGAGGCTCTGGAAAGCGTATGACGCCTAGCGACGTGAGGTGTCTACCAGGCGGTGTCTGCAGCATTGTCATTTTTCTAAGGCGCTTTGCGCCTGGCGGTACGCGTCCCCCACTAGGCAGTCTGCAAGTGAGTCGCGCCTGGTGCCTTGTGAGCAGCGCCCAGCGATTTTTGCTACAACAAATTTGGGTGTGCTTATGTTGAGGTGTGTAGTCTACAATGCTTCTAGGATATCTCAAAAGTTGACTTGTTGGTGTTCGTTGAGTTGTGGCTCGGAACGTATCTCTTGAGTTATGGCTCGGGATAAGGGTTAAGCACGTGGTATTCCTTGAGTTGTGGCTCAGAATAGCATCTCTTGAGTTATGGGTCGGGATGACAGATGAACACGAGGAACTCTTGAGTTGTGGCTCGGGTTGGCGAGTGTTGCTGGTGTGAGTGTGCTGGTTGTGGCCAGTACAGATGGGTCCAGATGGATTGCCCTCCTCAGTAATTAGTTGACGAGTTTGGTAGTCTTGGGACGTTACAAACTATGTTCGTATTTGGGAATTCCACCTGGTGTTACAGTGTGTAATCCGTAGCATGGTTTCCTGCACGTGCTCTATCGGTTGTGGCCGATAGGTATGGCAGCAAGACATCTTTAGGTAATCGTTAGAAGACATAGAACACGATTATCATGGTTGTGGCCATGTGGGATGGAATCAAAGGAAGGAATTCCTTTGGTGTGTTTGTGTGATATATATATCTGTGCGATATATATATATATATATATATATATATATGTGTGTGTGTGTGTGTGTGTGTGTATGTGTGTGTGTGTAATTTGTTAGCTCACCCTATCTGCTTTTGTTTGGCGATGATCGTGTACGCGGTACACGGGAGCAGATGATGATGTGCAGGTGGATCTGGTGAGGCGTAGAGTTGGAGCGGGGCTAGACTTTGGAGATTTTTATCATAACTTTTATGAAGTTTTTATGACTTCAAATAAATTGTAATTATGAATATTCTGGACTTTTGGATAATTACAATCTTATTTATACTTATAGATTTTGGTTTATTTTTGACTATGTAATGAAGTTTTAAATTTCCCGCGTTTTGGGAAATGAGATTTAATAAATGACGCTGACGTATTATTTCTAGTTTATTTTATTTAAAACCGTAATATCTAGATGAGATGTTACATGGCACCTCATTCATTGACTGTGTTGCTTATGTTTTTTTTTTGTTACTCGTCAAAAACATTTCAAGGCCATGGATCCACTTCATTTTCCTCATGTCTCCCTCTTTATCGTTATTCTTCTCCTTGCACCATTTAAAGGGGTTTGTTCAAATGACTCTTCATGCCTAATAATCAATAAATATATTTCCCATTCTAAGGTTTGCTAATTCAGCACAAGAGGAAAGAAAGAAAAAGGTTGGTTTCCATTTCTCGATAATCATTGTGTGTCACATTTTGTGTTTTGTGCTTCATTCACAAACCTATTACGGGAATCCTTTAACAAATATGACATTTCTAAATGTATATTAAAATATTATTCATATATGGGAATCCTTTGTTGGAGCATTTAATATGGGTTGTATTTTCTTTTCTCTGCTTTATCAATATTATTTATATTCATATATGGCACCAAATTTTCTCAAAATATGGTCAAGTTGAAGATGCTTATCTTATGCATGATGAAAAAAAACAAAATCGTGGTATGTTTCCTACCAATATCTGATATTAGTTGTAAACTAGCTAGGGGATGGGCGTGGATCCATAAAGGCAAGGGGTTGGTTTTTGTGCTTCTATGTTTCATAATTCTTATGGGAAGTATGATTTGGTTGGTGCAATGAGTAGTTTTTATTGTTCTCATCTATATCTGATAACATTCTATTTTATTTTTTTGGATTAGTTTTTGTGTCTTTGTATGTTCGTGTTTAATTTGATGCAGTACTTAAAAAATAATATTTTTCCATATTGTTTGAAGGATGTGGTTTTGTCAAATACTCAAACAAAGATATGGCTCTAGCATCAATTAATACACTTGATGGACTCAACATAATGAGAGTATGGAAAAAAAATATTTTTCTCATTTCAATAACTCTTACGAATGCATTCGAGTTAATCTTGTACTTTATGCATAGGGTTGTGAGCAACCACTAATTGTCCAATTTGTCAACCCTAAAAGGCCTCACCAAGGAGATTCCAGGTCTGTCCTTGCTAATTTGACAATCCTTAATCATAAAAGTTCATTCCAAGGCAGATTATAATTAATTAAACCAAGCATTGAAGCATGGACTTTCTAAATTTGACCAATAAATTGACTTGTGGTATTTGATGTGAATATGAAATTTGACCAATGCTTCGGTAAATACCAATTAATTTGACAAATTTGACAAATAAATTTGACCAATTAATTAAACCAATCATTAAACCAAGCATTGAACCTGGGCAGAAGTATTCTTTTTAATTGACAATTTCAATTTGAATGCTTTGGTAAGTTTGCTTTCAGTAGTCTAATTAGTCCACATTTTAAGTAGGAACTATTCAAATGGAAGTGTCTAAAACAAGGTTTGTTTGTTGTATAAGTTCACAAAAGAAATTTTTCCATGTTCCTTATGTCTTACACCTCAAGTTCATTTTTCCTTGACACTTGTTTACTTTTTGTTCCTCGACGTGTTGGGAAGGAATTTTTCATTGATTTTGTACTTGGAATTATATTATATAAGGAACTTAGACTTAAGAATATTCTTGACACGTGTGTATAGAATATGAGTCAGTTGTTGTATGCTGATGCAATATATAAGTTTGTTTTTCCTATGTGGTTTTTAGATTTGCCATAATTCAAATGAATAAGAGATTTTTAAAATTATGCTTGGTTTGCTTCAAGGGTCAGGCCTTTCGATGCCCATTGGTCCTAGATTAGATGCATCAGGCTCAAGGTATCCTCCTCCAACAAGCTCAATTAATAAATATTTTTTGGAATTTTAAAAAATTATTTGAAATAATTTTTGGCACTTTTAATTGTGGAAATATGATATATTTTATGGCAGTTTTTAACCGTCAAAATATGATATATTTTGTAGTGATTTTTAACCGTCGAGCTATGATATATTTTGTGACGGTTTTCAACCATCAAAATATGATATATTTTATAATAGTTTTCAACTGTCAAAATATGTTAAATATTATCAAATTAGAATACATTTTGTAATAGTTTTTAACCTCTATTATTTTTTCTTTTCTAACAACAATAATAGCGGTTAAAATACTTTTATCACAAACCGTTTTTTATATGTATAATTATGACGATTATTTTAACCGTTGAAAATTTTATTTGTGATGGTTTTTAACTACTAAAATTTGTATTCATGAATATCAATCTTTTTTGTAGTGAATATCTCTAATCAAATAAATTAAAATAATTTTTATCTTTTACATGTTAAATTAATATTATTATTAATTAGAATTTAATATGTAAGTATTAATAATTTAAATTATAAGATTATTATATATTTGTATAATTCAAATAATATAATACACAAAAATGAATTTTAAAATGAATTTTTTATTTTAATTTCTATTTAAAGAAAATGAGTTTTCTATCTAGGCAATTCTATTTTGTCTCTGGTTTGCTAAAATTGGTGAGTCAAACATAATGAAATTGAGCGGAGAAGGTTAAAAATTTCAACCATCCGCCAAATTTGATTGGTAGGCTGGCCAATCAAACTAGATATGTTTTATCATCTTTAATTAATTTCAATTATATTACAAAACTAAAATTCATTAATTCGTAATTTTTTTTCTCAAATAATTAAAATTAAATCTCGAACTTTTTAACTAATTATGTTAATTTTTTATTTATTTAAAATTATTATTCTCAAATATGAATTTTATTTTATTTTCTTATTATTTTTCTCACCTTTTCCCATAAATGTTAAAATTCAGTGGAGTCAAATATCAAGCTTCCAACACCAAGATGAAAAATATTAATTGAAAATTATATTGCTATGATAAATGCATTCAAAATCAATGAAAAATCCGGTTCATTTAGAAAAATAATCTTACAATGAGTCCATTTAGAGATTTTTTTTAAAATAAAAATATTAAACAAGAAAAAATATGCTAATTTGGAAGGAGATTACATGAAAAAAAAATGAAAAAGTTAAAGAATATGACACTTACAAATGATTTGGTGCACAACACAACTACTTGATTCTTATAACATATCTTATGCCTGTTGTTCTTTGTAGTGGAAGACACGTGTATGCCACTTGCCTCCGATCTTCTCCTTCCATATTTTTTCACAATAAAAAACCAAAAAGTAATGCAAAATTTAACAATAAAGAGCACCACAATCTGATTTACACAATCTTTTGCCAATAACTCAAACCACTTTAAAATATAATTGGAATGGTAAAGTACTGCACCGTTTTGTGTGTGCTTGTAAAATTAAAATAACTACACATTTTTACAGACCTCATTATAAATCATGTATGTGACACCAGAATAAATTACCAAGACATTCATTAAGAGTTGAAAAAATATCTATTAATTTTTTGAATCATTCTATAAAACTTTGATTCTTATGCTACGCTGCTACGACCTTAATTATAATATTTTTTTTTTTCACTGGTAAAGACGTGTGTGCAGGATGTACCAGTTTTGGGGAAACAAAACTGAATATGCTATCGACATCAAGTCAATAAAATAAAGAAGTTTGGTTTTGTATTCGAAGTTATCATCAATATATTTATAATATTTTAAGAAAACAAGTTCAACTTGAGCGACAAATGAGACAATACATCATATTAAATATTTGAGAGGGATATAATAAATTTAATAAATTATGATATTATATTAGAAATTGTATTCAAATATAATCCACCGTCGATTTGTAATATAAGAGTTTTATATTAGATTTTTTCAACACACATTCTCGTTTTGATATGTACATTTTACTTGTGAATAGTCTAATAATAACTCTATAATTAATTTTATAATTCTAACTTTATTCTTTATAATATAATTATTTGTTAAATTTTTAAAAATTAACGATTATTTTTACAAGTTTTTATAAAATTATTTATTTTTTTTTCTTTTATTCATCAACAGTTATTTTATTATATTTTATCCATACATTTCACTTCATTTTTGATAAATATAATTTTATTTTTATTTATTAACTTAATAACATTACAATATCATCAACTACTAATATAATATCATGCATATTTAAAAAAATGTGTACACACAGGCACGATAGCATTGTATTTACGTTAGTTAATAATAAAATAAATTCAATCAACTTTTTTTAAGATGAATTACTATTCCATATCAAAAGTGACTTATGATAACAAAATTATCTTCAATTTGACCTTATTTACTAGTACTTGGATCTCCAACGTAATCTTCTTTTATTTATTAATTGAAAACTAAGTTAAATAAACCAATTAACAAAATTCTTTCATATTTTTTAATGGGTTTTTTCACAAAATGATTTCCTGAAAAAGAAAATACCAATAAAATTTAATTCACACAGAAAAATTTATCATCTCATTTGCAAAACTCCTTCCATATATATTATCTATATATTTTTCTTTTCATTTTTACCCCATCTCAACCTACTTATATTCACGCTTTGCACTATTTTTATTGTTAAAAAAAGGTCACAACTAACGTCCACATTCAATGGCGAGCTTCTTTACGTGTGAGGATGACCTAGTTTTCCAAATTTCTTTTATATATACAAATTAATATATAAATAAAAATACTTCATAAATATTAATATTCTCAAATTATGTATATTTTTGAACAACATAAATAAAATCTTAAAATGTTTCCTAAAGATTGCCCTGTTGTAAAGTGCTAGTGTCCAATATTACATTTTTACAAGCACCGATGTATGATGCTATTTCAAAGTTGACAGATGAGTTTTTCTGAAGGAGGAAAATCTCAAATAAAGACAGAGTTATTCTCATAGGCACTTTGTCTCTTTTATCATAACAAAATCATATAAATTAACAACAAAAAAAAACAGAAAAAATAGGTTGCAAACGCCTAATAATACAAACACATGCATTCTCTGTTCTGTTGTTGATTTTTTGTTACCTAATGTAAATTGTAATGTAATGTTATGTCCAAAACTCAGCGCGTTTAGGTCCGTTGATTGGACCTGCTGGGATAGCAAATCATTCTACACCATTCAAACTGCTTTTCCTTTTCCCATTTCCACTTTCTCGTGAACCCATTTCATATGCTCAACGATTCCTCACCAAATGTTCGCATAATATAATATTTTGTATTTACCCGAACTGTAATAAGAAATATACATAGGATAGATATATTGCTAGAAAATATTATTTAAAAATAAATAAAATGAAATAATAGATACTAGTTATTTAAGTTTTGTAGGAAATTCGAAAATTTTCATGTAAACTATAATGATTTGTTAGGCCGTAGACTAATGGCGTGTTTAACATGGCAATGAGATTCTGGAAATCTGAACATGATTTCTGTTAAAGCCGAAATAATCAATTCCCAAATCTAAAAAAAATTTCTGAAAACTCACAAACCATACCCTTCCATTATATATTATTATATTTGAAAAATGACAAACGAAACAAAAGGAGAAAAAAAAAGTGGGTCACTTTAGCAACAAAACCTTCACATCCCATCCCGTCATCAATGGTGTTCCTCTTGCTCGGTGGAGCTTTACGCAATCCCATTACACTCTCTTTCTTTCCATTTTCTTCTATTCTCCATTATTATTATTATATGTCTTTTTTTTTTTTTTTCATTGCATTCTCTAATCACTACCCATTCATCACCGGTTTTCTCTGTCACTGTCTCCCAGTACTCTTTGAACCACCGCAACTAAAATAACAACCCCATGTTCTCAACTCCACTTTTCTTCTCGCTAAATCGTCCAAGTTTCGATTTTTCTCGCCTTTTCAGAAAAATATCAGCGCCCCAGAAAATATAATACAAATATTTGAAGAAATCATTTTCTGGGTTAATCTGGTAACTTTTTTCATCTCATGGGTAACATAGGAAGCAGCGGCTCCAACAGCCGTCGGAGACACGGCGGTGGCGGCAGCGGGAGGCGGATTCACCCGCCGCCTCCTCATCCGCCGGTGATTCCTCCGCCGGAAGTAACGGCGAACCGATTCGTGTACCCTCCCGCCGCTACGCCGTATCACAACTACCCCGGGTACTACCCGCCGCCGACCACCATGCCGGCGCCGTTGCCGGCTCCTTACGACCACCACCATCGTCCGTCGGTGGACCCGATGTGGGGGAGGTACCCGGCTGCGCCGGCGCCGACGCCGTATGTGGAGCACCAGAAGGCTGTTACTATAAAAAACGATGTCAACATCAAGAAGGAGACGCTTAGGATTGAGCCAGACGAAGAGAACCCTGGCCGTTTCCTCGTGACGTTTACGTTTGATGCCACTGTTTCGGGGAGGTACCGCCGTTTTTCCTTTTATTTAATGCTTGTGTTGTAATGACGTGATTGTGTTTGTGTGGTTATTTAATTGGCGTGTGGTGTCGTGTGAATGGTGATTATGTGTCAGATGCAAGGTTTTAAGGTGGTTGTTGTTGTGATCCTGTGCTCGCTTTTTTTATGATGGGGGGTGTTGATAAAGCTTGTTGCTGTATTCTGGGTTTAATTGCTTTGCTCAATTTGCTTAATTGGATTCTGATAAGTAAAGGGGCAAAACATGCTCTACTCTAACTAGCTTATAACGGTGTCACAGGGGTGCATGACTTAAGGGAGTGCAAAGCTGCAGATAAATAATATTGTGCAGATGAGAAGTATAGTTATAAGCAGATTTATATGCGAACTAAGTTGATAGTTTATAGTTTACTTTACCAGTGGCAGAATAGCTATAATTATTGCGCTGTGTCTGTTTTTTGAATAACTGATAAGCATCTCTGTGATATGGTTAAATTTCCTTTACAATCTGGGGAGCCTGATTGAAAGAAAAGTCAATTGCTGCTAAAGATTTCAAGCTTGTCAGATTATGTTCGTTTATCATTTGATAATCAACATGATATTTCCCCCGTTTGGTATGTTCTGGATGTTGATCTGGTCACACACCAAGTTTGCATTATTTGGGAATGCCTATGGAGATTTTCAAGTTCCTTTTTTTATCCTATTCCTTTTTTAGAGGGGTGTAGAAATGACTTATTCTATTTTATGTGGGGTGATGTTACATTTTAGCAATCCAAAGTGAAGTTTCTCTGTACACATTAATGGTAAATGAAGTAGTTAGCTCAGTACACATCAGTCAGTTTGAAAGCTGATGTTATTTGTTCCTTGTAGATTATTTTTAGTTTCCTGATGCGCTTGTGCTAAAAGTTGTTATTACTTTCATGTCACCATTTCTGGAGTGGCCTTTAATTTTCAGCTTAACTGTAGTTTTATTCACAATAACTGATTGCTAATAATGGAAGGGGAGCATATTAGAGAAGAAAGTGGTAACTCTAATAGTTTCACCGTTTGAGGTTTTCTGTTGGTTATATGTGGAATGAAAGGACACTTTGAGGTTGCTATTTCAATTAATTTGTTGGATGTTGTGGTGCATTTTTTATTTTGTTTTGTGGGGGATTGATTAAGTTCATAGTGAAATGACATTGAATTTTGTAGAATTAAATGTTCAGTTATTTCTGTATCATCAGTAGTCATTCTCCTTGTGTGCATGACCCTCTCATATAGGAAAGTCAAGGTCTTTTTTAAGTAGAATTAATCTATTTTATCTACTCTGATTTAGATATCTAACCTTATATTTTGGGAAGTAGAATATAGAAACTGGAGTCTGGTGCTATTTTCGTCTATTTCACGGTCAAAGTTGGAATCAATTTACAAAAAACGGCAAGATATATGGATATTGTACCTACTTTTCTATTACCTATGTTCTGAATGGTTGGTTCAATGCATGCTTTACTTGTGCAATTTCAATTTTCCAAAGCTGCATAACAAAATTAAATTTTTAGCACTTTTGAAGGCAATAAATTACTCAGTATTGTAAGTTCTTGTTGCTTCCCCATTTTATATATAATTTTTGTAAGCAATACCAATACATGAAAGGTGATTGATTGACTCGGTGTCTGCAAGGCATTAGGAGTGTTGTTTTAAATGTCATTAAAATAGTCTTTGAAATACTTGTGTGATGCTAAACGGTGTAATATAGTGAGAATGTTAAAAGAATAACTGGTTTTTGGACTTTGGAACTCTTAGCAGCAAACAGCTTAAGGTTTTGTATATCTAACATGGTAATCTTTTACTTTTACTGAAATGTTATGCTTAAGTAGCTTATTCATATGATTAAAATTGTGTGCGTGTTGGTTAAAGACTATGAATGTGAATATTTGTGGGACAGTTCTTTTATTTGCTTGATCTAAATGCTTTGTTTCCTTTTTACCTCCATAACAGCATCACAATACTTTTCTTTGCGAAAGAAGGGGAAGGTTGCATCCTAACCCCAATGAAGGAAAATGTTCTTCCACCCGTTATTGTAAATTTCCAGCAAGGTCTTGGCCAGAGGTTTAAACAACCAGCTGGAACTGGTATTGATTTTTCGATATTTGAGGAGACCGAGTTATTGAATGTGGGGGACGACGATATCTATCCTGTTGCAATTAAAGCAGATGCATCCTCTGGTGACCCTGATGAATCAAAATCAAACGAAACTCCATCATCTGGTAACACAAACTCTCAGATAACTCAAGCAGTGTTTGAGAAGGAGAAAGGAGAGTTTCAGGTGAAGGTTGTTAAGCAGATTTTATGGGTAAATGAAATGAGGTATGAACTGCAGGAGATATATGGTATTGGTAATTCAGTGGAAAGTGACTTGGATGGGAATGACCCAGGAAAAGAGTGTGTTATATGTTTGTCAGAACCTCGTGACACAACAGTCCTTCCGTGTCGCCACATGGTATTTGTCATTTTCCCTTTTTTCTTAAAATTTATGTTTAATTGGTTCACTGAATGATTCTCTGATGGTAGCCATTAACACCGTGAGTATTAATGTACCAGAAAGTCATTAATTATATATGCTTCTGGCTTTCATTGATGAGAAGATTCTTTCATTGATGTGTCACTGATAAGTTATCATCACTCTTAGCTAACTGATTATTATTTTTCTGGATTTTAAGTGTTGATTGGTTTTGGATTTATTTCCTTGTAGTGTATGTGTAGCGGATGTGCAAAGGTTTTGAGGTTCCAAACAAATAGATGTCCAATCTGCAGACAACCAGTTGAGAGGCTTTTGGAGATCAAAGTGGGGCCTGAAACTGAGGAATGAAAAGATACAATGTTAGTGACAAAAGCTTCCTGTACAGTCCAAATGTTATAGTTAATACTTTTAACTTATTTTATCAGGGTTTTCTAATAATCCCAAAAATATAGAAATTGGAATTTATGCATGACATTATGTTTGACATGTACAACAGGCTGGCATTGAACCTGACTTGTATTATTGCATAAGACAATGCCTCCACCATGCTTGTTTGGTTTTACTCCTAATTCTTAAGTGGTTTTTTCTTCTGAACTTAATTGGATCCTCCTCCTCTCTTTCGATTACATCATTCTTGTTTTGGTCAAAATTGCTCTTGAGGTTAACAATAACTCAGCAACTCGATACCCTAGATTTATCAATTAGTGTCAATCTGAACTTTGTACACGTAAAAAAAGTTCTAAGGATAAGGGTATGTGTGATGTGATGAGATGAAGCAGTTTGAGTTGCTGTGTTTTGAATACTGCTTTTGTGCAATTGGACCATTTGGCCAGTAGTTGAAGAATGGTGGTTCATTTCGGTTTTCACAAGGACACGAGGAAATTTAGGTTTATGTTGCGTTGTCTATGTATCTGGCCATGTTTTCAGGTTGGCACATTATTGGTATTTGACTTTCTCAACCACATTATTGGCCGAAGGTTTTATGAGCCACTTTTTATCAATACCTTTGTTAGTAAAATAATTATTGAATAGCTTTTATTATCAAACCCACCATTCTCCTCAATTACTTTTATGCAAAGTGTTGGATAACGTCTCTGGTCACCAATTTTTTAATGTCTCTAAGGATTTATGAGGGTAAGTCCGCACATGTTTCCTTAACAATTGGTTAAGGACTCCTTAAATTACTTAAACTACTTTGCATGCGTTGCATCACCCAACATTAACCATATGCGCATCACTTGTCAGATGAATAGTTTTAAATGTTTCTGTAACTTTTTCTTACTGATCTTGTTTAATTAGAAAATGATACTCCTATGTAATATTTTCTTTATAAAAATATATTAAACCAAATCTGCAGGAGAATAAACTTTATATTGCCACGTTAGCGATAAAAAGCCAAACAGAAACACAGAATTACAAATTACGAGGATGTTTACAACCTCTGATCCTTTAAACTTATAAACGGGAAAACCAAGCAGCACACACTTTATTTACAGAGGAGAATGGTAAAGTATGGTAATTTATAAAGCATTTTGCAACTTTAAACACAAAACAGATACAATTTCTCACGCTACAATCACTGTACATATGGCATTTGAGGCTCTTGATGCAATTTTAGTTTATTCCTCGATCGTTGTCCGACTGTCTTTTTCAAAAAAATAAAATAAAAAATACGCAGTATAGAATTCACTCTAAGACTGTATAATCTACATTCTGCTAATGGGATCACTGTCAAGATCAAATAGTAATTGCTTAACTATGGTTCAATAATACTCGTGTCAAACAGTCACTTCATTTAATTAAAAAATTAAAACAAATGTTGACTCGTAAAATTCTGTGAATAAAATTCATAATAAAATCCAGTATCCAGTGCACAGTCCTAAATTTAAAGAGATTTAACTATGGATATCAACTGCCAAATCCAAGAGTACATCACCCCAAAAGCACAGTATATGGAGATCAACATGAGTGGTGCAAATGCAAATTTATCACCCAAAATTAAAGGGTGTAAAATTTGGCCCCATATCTCCACAACTACAAGACCTATCAGATAAATCCTCTCACTCCACCCAATGACAAAACCTTTCTTCACAGTTTCACCCAAACTATCTTCAGATCCAAATTCATCAGCCTTTTTCTTTGAATTAGTAATTGGCGCTCTCGCTGTTTCAGCCCCAACATAAAATTGTGCTGAAAAGCCTGACCACATCAAAATGGAGTGTAGAAGCAGCAACAAAACTTTGATCGGATACTCTTGTGCCTCGAATAGTAGCGGGAAATTTGAATAGCAAGATACTGCACGTACAATTAATGTGTGAAATTTCAAAGCAAAAATACGAAAAGAGCAGTACTGAAAAACGTGATGCAACTTGGCATCTAAAAGCATTCAGTCATTACAATTTTGGCAAACATATATTGCCACGTTAAAGAAGGAACAAGACAGTATTACTGTTTATATAGATTTGCTTTGATCTTTTATTCTGCTTGGTTCATGTTGTGCAAGGGTGGAATAGTTGCATGATTATACTTAATCTTAGATGTAGTTGGGTCACGAAAATATAAATGTCAGAAGTATAAACAACTAGAATCTGACAAATCTATACATGCTTAGGGCACAGATAATAATAGATGGAGCATTATTGACAGAAACATATGCCAATAGAATAGAAAACGACAATATTTGCAAGATTATTAGCAGCTGTCCAACTATTGTGAAAAAAATTAGTGAAGTATTGTCTTTAAGGGGGCACAAGCATCACTTATGCTTTCCACTAGTTATATAAATCGTACATGTGATACACACAATGCGCACACTTTTCATAAATTTTATTTCATTGTACTTATATCTCATTTCCAATTTCTCCTATTATCTAAACAAAGGAAAGAAAAATATAAAAGCATTGGATGCAGGTGAACAAACAAATGAGCATTAAAAGCATACCTATTGACAGCAAAAAGTAATGCCTTGCATCCTCCGGAGTTTGAGGTGCAACAATGGCAAGTGGAATTACAAAATGGAGAGATGCCTTCTCATGCACATGCCATCCAAAAAGAAAACCACAGGTATAAGCATAGGCTATCCACCTACTAATCATCTGTGGCTGTGGATTCTTCCAAGCCTTGAAAAGGCAAGGAGATAAGGCAAGAAGAACCATTACAAAGGTCACATATGGTTTGATCTGCATATTAATAAATAGAAAAAATGAATGCTTTGACGAAATTTTTGAATAATAAAGCAGTATAATGTTGTATCATATCATAGTCGTAAATTTCAAATGACCAATTACCAGGCTAAGTTGCAGATTCAATTGAACAACAGAGCCTGCGAAATTGAATTAGCCAGACTAGAAGGAGACAAATGTAAAGCTAATAGTATGCATTATCTCATCAATTATAAATTTTCACAAATATCATTTCCTGATGGCAAACAGGTGCTGATTTTAGGTTATCAACTTGTGGTTGCCAATTTTCCATTAGAACAATGTATTCAGATTCTATATTTTTATTCTTAGATAATGGATAAGAACCAAGCAGTGAATCTATAATATATTTTCAACAAGATTCTTAGAAAGTGAATTTAGGCCTAACTTAACCGTGAACATATCAAGCATGAGAATAAATAATTGAGTCGGATGACATGATATCCCAACATACTTCTTCAGGATAGGCTCTGGCACCATCTTAGAAAGTGGATTTAGATCTAATCAACCCTACAAAACTGGTTTACAAAATGAGGTTTGCAATCACTCATTATGATATGGTTAGTCGATGTGAGATATTCAACAAAGATTCAAAGTGAATTTCTAATCTATCAGTGATTAGGTCACACTGCATGATTACAGGTTTCAAGAAATGATAAGACACTATCATCCCTCTCTTTGTACTAATGAAATGCTTACAGCAATAAAAACTCACAAAAGTCTTACCTGAGGTAGTACAGAAAATGGTGAGGAATCCCCTACTAGACCAGCCGTGAATGAAGCTGCTGGCATCTGGATATTGAACCCAAGTTTTCTTAATATGAAAGCAAGCCCTTTATCTGACATAATATAGAATACCCAAAAATTTGGGGCCCAGTATGCATGGCAAAGCCCCCTGCCAAATGGAAACAATCGTCGAATGACTTGTTCTATCTACAATTTATAATTTGAACAAACAATAAGTACATCAAAATGCAAAGGGTGCAAATGAAATATCTTCACTTTTACACGGGAAAATGAAGTAATACAGGAATTTAACAGAAGGCAACTAAACATGTTCCCACTCTCTTCGGCATGCAAAGTTGGACATTCGTAATTGGTAACATTATTTTATTCATGTAGTAGTCGCATAATTGGTAGCATGAAAAGATTATAAAAATGAAAAAAAAAAAATGCTCTTTATACAACCTGATCAAAACTCAGAACATGAGTTAGAAGGTATGCAGCACACCACAACCTAAATATATATAAAAAAAAAAAACTATCCTTTAAATATAATTTTCATGGCTATACCAAGCACCCAATTTTTGCTCCATTTAATAAGTGCAAAGCAAAAAAATATCAATTTATCATTACATATTTCTGAAAAATTAACAAACACATAAAATTCCTAAACTTGTTGAACAAATAGTAATCAATTTCAAATTAGTTAAACACAATTATTTATCAGAAGCAAGGGGAAAACAGAATGACATATGGTCAAGATAATGACAATATATGAGTTCAATATTTTAAAATTATATTTACCTGTCCAAGGTAGAAAAATGGTCCGAAAGCAGATGCAAACACTGCTGTAACCACTCCTCCCATAATCAAAAGTCGACTGAAGCCTCTTATCATTCCACCCCAAACATAGTGTCTCAACAAATAAATAAAATAGACTGGTGCTGCCACTGCAAATAAATGTTTAAAGCACAAGAGAACAGCAAAGATACACCCACCTAACAAATCCCTTCCTTCCTCCAAATATGAAAGTGAGATCAACAGAATCCCAATGAGAAATCCATTGTACTGAAAATGCACATGGTCCACTATAAAAAGCACTGGTGACCAAATAATCAATGACCAGATCAACTTCTGCTTTTTTGAATCCAGATTTCGAGTAAGTCTGTAAACCCCATAAAGAAGAGACAAATCAGAAAGTATTGCAGTAACTCTTTGGAAATAAACCACCGTGTTTGAGCTATAATTCAGGCCCTCTTGAAGATGCACAATTTGGGGATCAATGAGTTGAGCAAAAATAGATAGAAAGCGTTCAAAATAGGCAAAGAATGGTGGATAATCAAGAGTCCATGGACTTGTCTCATCAAAGTACCACTGGGAAAGAGGGAGGGAGTGGGTCACAGCCAGCCAGTTGCGATGCACCTCAAAATCTGTACTACGGTAGGATGGGAAAAGTAGAACTTTAATGCAGGTAGCTACAAGAAAGAACCACCAGAGAGTTGTTTTGGGGCTATGAGAATGATGAACTTCTTTGAAGCTTAGTTTCTCTTTTCCCATGCCAGAAGTTGGGAGTGCTAAATGGTAAGAGGAATATAGACGTTGTATTTAATGCAGAAACCGAACAGTGCTGTTTTTGACTACTCAGATAGAACTTGCTCGGTTTTCAACCCAACACGGAGACTGCTAATGGAAATTGCGCCCTTTAGAACTTCCTGCATGAAAGTAAGCATGGTCACTGAGAAAACTTATGGGAGTACCGTTGATTGCCAATATGATTGAAAGATGAACAAAGAGTATTTGCACAAATCTGTTAGGAAGCTTTACTCAACTTTGTCATGGACATATCTATTAGTAACAGGTACAGACTGATTATTAGATTTTGTAGCATATATAGAAGGTAAAACAATTGAAGTAGACATGGAAACAAATATACAATCCATGCCAAGTGTTTATTCTTTCAGAAAATAAGGACTATTATTAGAGAGAAGAAAAGCAAAGAATTGGTAGGAAGGATAACAAATCCTCCATACCAGAAAAACTAATTTAGAAACAGAAATAACAACAAAACTCAAGACTCTCTAGTAACAAGGCCGATGAATACTTATAGTTCTCTGCATATTGGAGATGAAGATGCCTCCATAAAAATTCATGAGCACACATGAATTTTTATAGAGGCAAAAATAAAATAATCCTGTCCAACAAATAGATCAAAAGGGCAAATAGGTTTCCTAGGAAATCTCAAACCATATTCACCAAAGAAGTGTAAAACTTCCGGTCAATGATTTTAGCTTCCTTATCCTTAACAAAATCATAAAATAAAGTTAATAGAAAAATTCAAAAGGTGGTACAACCCGCCCAAAGTTTCACCAAGACAAATAAACAAATAATTCCATACATAGGTAACTGAATGGAAATGTAAAAGCAAACAGACCATTATTTCTAAAAACTAGGTCTATGAATAAGACATACCAGTGGAAGATGTGGCATCAAACATTCGGACTCCAACTCTTTCAAAAGATTTTTAAGTTTTCTACCTATTGCTACTCAATATAACAACCAAGAAGTAGTGCTGATCCTTAAATCACATGAACTTTGGCTAATTTTCTTCTACTATATACCTACATTTATTGTAAAACTACAATTTTTCAACCTCCACTTGACTTTCTCTGGGATTCAAAAAAAATTCCCACCCCCCAATCGAGCACTTTCTGAAAATTCCTATATTACAGAAAAAGATGCTTAATTCACATATCCTAACAACACTACACCTTTCTAGGATTTTTATAGAGGTATCTTCATCTCCAATATGCAAGGTTGGACTTTTGAAGAAAATTGTGGAAGGAGTTGTGTACTAATGTTAGCAAACAGAACCGAAGTTGGTTCACTAATGTATCAAGTTATTAACTTCTCCTTTGACTTATACTTAGTAACAATCAAATTCAAGTGCCAGAAAAAAAAATCAAATAGTCTATGACGAAAACTCTAAACAAACTTAAATATATGTCAGCTCTATACATGAAAAGCAACGCCCTCCTAAACCAGCATGCTTTGTGTATATGGTGCCATGTATGTCTGCTTTCGCTTTCTGGTAAGTGGGAAATGAATAGTTAAGTACCCCGACACTTTATTAATTTCCATTTATTTCATTTAAGCTTCCTGACAGGACAGCTTCAATAATATAAATTCATTTAAAAAAGAATAAATATGTGAAAAATAAATTCTTAGGTCAAGTCTGGTGTTTGGTACATCAAATCAATAAAAATAGGAGGAAGAAATGTAGAAAAACAATGGTTGAAAATCCCCTCCACACCCCAAGTCCTTGGCTTTAATCTCATCACTGTGGCTCTTGGTAGTTACAGAGTGTGTTACTGATTGTTAGGCCTCTTGGCAGTCAAGAAATCCCTATATTTATCTTTATTACCTACATGTGGTATCATAACCTTCTTGATATCCATCCTGTGTTTGATAAATTTTAAATTATTCATAGAAGCCAGTAACATTAACCGACCATGTTACATCCCGCAAACCTTTTTACATAAATATCAAAGCAAGAAAAGTAATTTACTCTCACCTATCCACTCAATTGAAATCTCTACGCTAGCTGTAGAATCTCAAATTCACGCTATGAATGTTCATTCACCATTACCTATTGCCAATTTTCCAAGTGACAACAAATACTAATTCTATTCAATATGTCCCTAGGTTCTCCCACCCAAAACTAAATACCAACTTAGAATTACTAACATATGTATCTTCTATGATTATCCTTCCAATGTTGTTAAAATCGCGCGTAGATCGCACGATTTGATAGTGGAGGTGGAAAAGAAGAAATAGAAAATAAGGAACGCAGCTGGCACTTATATAATTTTGAAAAAAGAGAATAAGACTTACAGTGGCGGGATGCTGCGGCGGCAGTGACAAGATCCGGGGGAACGGCGGCGGAAGCGTCGGCGGCGGTAAGCAGCGACTCGGCAGTGGCACTGAAGAAGAAGAAGGAGGAGGGTCGTTGGTGTGTATCAGAATAGAGTGGCCATACATGTACACCAGTACGTGTACATACACTTAGCTGGCAAGTTTATGTGACTTGGCGTAGATGTATTGGCAAAATGAAATTGATGTGTTACGAAACAATCTAACACGTGGCAAATGGTAGGAAAGTAATTAGATTAGGGTTTGAATGTTGAAAGGTAACAGCGAACACAGAGAACGTGCAGAGGGAGAATGGAGAGAGGTTGAAAAGGAACAACTATGGTATTGGTTCTTTAGTGTTAATCTTTGTGTTTGCGATCAAATACTGGATATTGGTGATATTCAGGATTCTTGGATCATTCTAGATTCTTCAATTTTGCTGTGTCCATCATGGTTTTAAATCTTTGTGTTTTTAAAGGGGCCTTTAAATCACCTTGTGTTGATAATGCATTTGTTAAAGCTTCAGTTGTCTATTGTCAATTTTGAATCCTTTAATTTTTAAGTTGATTAGTCATCATTATCATCAATGTTTTTTCTTTGTCGTAATTAAATATTTTCATTTTATGATCATGTGAAACATTATTGCAGGATATGAGGATCGGCAGTGATCCTTTTCAAAATGTAATGCCAAGTGGAAATAGAAATGGTATTCTTGAAGGGCTTAAAGTGCTCCTTTAGCATGTTTGTTCCTCTCGTGTGGTAGGCGGAGGAATCTCATCCATAATTTTCTGATGAGTTTTAAAAATTTAATCTATTTCTATTTTAGATTTAAATAATTGTATTAGATTTTTATCTAAATACATTATTTTATTAAAACTAGTTCGAAAAAATTTAAATTTAAATATTTGGATCAAGATTTAAATCTAAATCCAAATATTTAGATCAAGTTTAAAATCTACGGTTTATTTTTTATAAAATAAATTTAAATTGATTTTTTTTAACTTATTTATGTTTTATAAAATAAATTTAATTTTGAATTTTCTAAAACTTGTGTCCTTGGGATTAATACGATCGAATTTAGCAAAATTTTGGTCAAGGTCAACTCGGTCAAATTTCAGCATAGGATTGACTCAGCGAAATTTCGGTTGTGGGCAATTCGGCCGAATTTCGGTCAAGGGCGACTTGGTCAAATTTGGCCAAATTTTGAGTAAGATTGACTTGGCCAAATTCAAATGAATTTCAGTCGGGTTGACTCAGTCGAATATGTCCAAATGTCAATTAGGATCGATTCGGCCAAATTTGGTCGCATACAAACGAATTTTGGACGGGGATGACGTGATTGAATACGACCAAATTTGAGTCAGGGCCGACTCGACAAAATTTTTGTTAAGATTGACTTGATTGGTTTCAGCCGAATTTCGGCAAGGCCGACTTAGCCTAATTTGAGCTAGAGTTGACTCAACGAAATTTCTGTTATGGCCAATCGAAACCGACTAGGCTAAATAAGGCCAAATTTAGGCCATCTTGACTAAATATTACCAAATTGGACCAAGGCCGACTCGGCCAAATTTTTATCGTGGTCGACTTGCCTAAATTCAACCGAATTTCGATCAGAGCCGACTAGACTGAATACAACCAAATTTTGGTCGCGACTAACTCGGCCAAATACATCTAAATTTCATTTGGGTCAATTCAACACAATGTAGTCAAATTTGGGTCAAGATTGACTTGGCCAAATACGACAAGGATAATTCCTCACTCCTACGTATCTCTATTCATAATAGAGAATCAGTGTTACATAGTTCTTTTAAAAACCTTAAGTGAAAATATGCTAGCGAGAGTTGGGCTTGAACAAAAGAGAGGGTGAATGTGAACTGGGCTTGAATGAATAAGTGTTTGATATTTTTTAATTTTAAAAATTTTATATATTTTAGAATTTTGAATAGAATGAAAAGTACAAAGTATTAGGACGATATAGACAATTACACAAGTACTCAAAATTTTATTATGAGGATGTTAAAGGACAGACAATCATACAAACATTCCAAAAGCGTATCGTTAAAAATATTTTAATAAAATAGTTGGATACCAAACGATGTCGACCATACAAATATCAAAAAACATTTATCAAGGATATATATGACAAACGGTCATACAAACATTCCAAGAATGTATTGTTAAAAATATTTGGATAAAATAATTAGATACCAAACAATGAAATCGACCATACAAGTATCCAAAATTATTTTAAAATTGTGAAGTTAAATTTTACTTTTATTTATTTTGTTAATACAATAAATTGAGTCATGTTAAAGTAATTGTACTTGAAATGAAAAGGACCAAAATCGGTGTCGTGATTAAATCCAAAAATAATAGGAAAAAAAATCCTTGAATCGTGCTTCTAAAAGAGCTATTCGTGAATCAATCCTGACATACCAATACTTCATCAAGAAAATACACACATTTAAAATCATGCTATATAGATAATAATTTAGTATGGATCATTAATTAATATAACATTATCTTTTCTTTTGAAGGATTTAATAAATCACACTAAGTCACACAAAAAATCAAAGAGACATCAAAAAAATAAAAAATGAAAATAAAAAAATAAAAAAATAAAATTCATAATATAATTTTCCTGTTATATAAAGGAAAGTGGGACCCACCCATGCACCATTCTTATTATATTTGACAGAAAAAGGTCATGCGGCTAATTGGCCTAAAAAAGGCACCCTGCCAAACAATCAAGTCCTATTTGAATCATTATGTTTTTATTTTTTTTTAGAAAGAAGGTATATGCCAAACTACCACAATATCATTCAAAACGAATCATCACACAATTAAATAAATCAAAACTTAATGCACCATTAAACTAAATTGTAGTATCATGCAAACAGGCCTAAAACCAAAACTGGCTTAACTTGGCCGTAAAGAAAACTCACAATCGAATACAAGTATGTAATATAAAATAGCAAAAGAGTGAATTCTTTAGGTCTAAATATTTCATGCACTTAACCTTTACCTTTAAATCCAATTAGGCCAAAATCAACTCTCATTGCAATAGAAATGTTATACAAAATGGATCTACCAATACTAAATTCCAAATGAATCAAACAAACCTATATCACCACCAACAGGAAAACACGACTATAGACACCCAATCTCCTATATCTATCCAAACAAAAAGGCATGAGTGTAGCATCAAAGAGTAATTGTACGTACCCCCATCAAATGCAACTAGCACTTAAACAGTGAATATAATCGAGAACCCGGTATGCACCACATGCAAAAAAAAAAAAAAAAAAAAAAACACTCGAAAACGCAAGAACACAACCATCCATGAATTCGAAACAAACACAGAAAATTAATACTCGAACAATCACAACATCAAATAAACCCCTTAGCAAATAACCCAATAATTTCAGGCCTGGCACAACAATGTGGTGGCATCAGGGTTCATAACATCACATCTCCATTCAAATTTCAATCCTAAATCAAAAACCCCAACCATCACAGCGGTGAATCCAAATAAGGAGGAATGAAACAGAAATAAGAGAAAGAGAAATAAGATGGTTACTCTGAATAGAAATCCTTTCCTCCAATTATCCACTCGCGCAATGGCTGAAACAGAGGGTACCAGCTTCGTAGAGCGTTGGTGGGGGAAGCCAGTGGACTCGACTGTTGCGCGACGGTCCTCGTTGATGTCGCTGGCAACGGAGGTTCACCGGGAATGGCTAAGGCCGGATGTGCAGCGGCTCACGCTGTCGGACCAGTTCGGTGAGGAATGGCGGTGGATGCTAGAGGCTGTGAACGACAGCGAAGCTTGCCGGAGATAGAAAAGTGTGGCGGCTCAAGAGCAAATCGAAACCCCAATTCGAAGAGAGTTTGACACGGCAGAATCAGAAATTGGGAAGTGGTTCAGTGTTAGTTGCGGAGAGGATGAAGCGGTATCGATGGGAAATTCGAAGGTTGGGGAAAAATCGTGTCTGTGGAGTTGGGGCCGTGAAAAAGGTGAGTGAAGTAAATTTGAAACCGTGAGTGTGTGCGCTGTGAGCGTGAGTGGTTGTGAGTTTGAGTGGTGTGCGTTGTGAGCGTGAATTTAGCGAGTGTGTGCGTCAGTGAAGGGAGTGTGAATTGGTGCGTGAGGTGAGTGAATCATTGAATAGTGAGTGGTGTTGGAGGGGTGGGTGGGTGGATGTTAGAAAAGTGAGTGATGGGTTTGTTTTTAGAAAAGCAATAGGGTGGTATGAATTGAAAAAATAGGGTGTGTTGTATAAAAAAAATGGGTTTCTATGATTTTAACTTAACTAATTAATTAATTTTAAAAATCTTCTTTTTACAAACTTTATTTCAACCATTTTTGTTTATACATTATTACTTTTTTTCTATTTTTAAAATTTTTAAAAATATATTTTATTTACACGGACGACCAAGGTTGACTCGACTAAGTTTGGCCAAATACGGTCGAATTTCGTACATGGCCGATTCCGTCGAATATGGTCAAATTCAGTCGTGTCGACTCAGTCGAATATGACCAAATTTGAGCTAGTCTATCTTGACCTTCAGCCTAGCCTAACTAAAAGTTTCGATTGAAAATTTGGATTGGATTTTTTTGATTACCATATTTGAAAATCTGGATTTAGAGATTGGATATGCAATCCATAAAATATATAAAATGTAAATCAAATTGAAATCTAGATCGAATAAAATGAATTTTAAATGGATTGGATTTTTAATAAAATGGATCTGGAATGAATTGGATTGGAGCAAAAGTGGACCAGATCAAGAAAATTAGATTTTTTGCTCACCCCTATCTTTCGGATTTGAGGCTCAAAACCCATGTCCAACATTCTGTCAACCTCATCGAGCTCAAGTTGTGAAACATGCTTAAAGTCAATTTTCTTCATTTCAAGTATATCTTTGAGCGGATTGGGTGTGAAAACAACAATGTCAGTTCCCCGATCTAACTCCTTTAGTTGAAGGGCTTTAATACAGTGTTTGCATCACAAATGTAGTGTAGAGAGTGGTTTGCGAGTGATAGTTATAAGAGGGTGTTCATCGATTTGCAAGATAATGTCCTCATCCCATCTTGCTAACAAGAGGAGATTTGTGGGTGATAACTAGCTTTCTACAATAGTGTCTCTCTCATGTGTGAGTGAAAAATTAGTTATAGAACTAATTTTCATGTATGTGTGAGTGAGGGAATCAGTTATAGAAACGATTATCATATGTGAGTGTGTGATTGTGTCAGGGTCTTGAATGATGAGGTTCAGAACCTCTAATGGTGGAAGGTTTTTGGAGATGTTAACTTCTAGGAGACAAGTGGATGGTGGTATGCAAATATTACGAGGTTCTAGTAGCAGATGAGAAATCGATAATAGAACCGATTCTCATGTTTGTCTATTGTTTGTTTAATTGTTGATTTTATTATGTGTATTTAAGAATAACAAAAATACTCATATCCGCAGGTATCCACAAATAAAATCTATGACAAATAATTGATACCCGCGGGTAGCAAGTACATGGTATTTTGATACTCGTTTATAAACGGATCATGTACAAATATTATACTATGTGTACATGTGAGTATTCATTATTCACAAAAAAAATTAAAATTATATATTATTAATTTATATTTTGGAGATGTACCTGCATGTATTATATTATTTGTAGCCATCCTTGTGTGTTGACACCTCATTTCTTTCATTGCAAATTGATTCTACATTTATTTAGAAGGAATCAATTGTTTATAGCAATGGACTGCACCGATAAATCATTCATAGGCCTTAATAAAATTTTATGTTTAAATGTAAATAAAGTTTACAAATGGGTGTTAAGCTCTTTAAATTATTATAGAAAGCAATTTGAAATGTTAATATATTATGCTTGAATATATATATATATATATATATATATATATATATATATATATATATATATATATATTCTCATATGAAGTTTTCTTTTTATCTAAATATATCAAATACATTGTATTCTTTATTTATTACGGTTATTAATTTTTTTTTCAAAACTATTCAAGACCATCTTTCTTAAAAAAATAATTTAAACTAATCCAAAAAATTGTTTTATATTACTTTTAATAATAAGGGTACTTTTAAAAAAATGTTTCAAACCCAATGTGATTCCTCCACTATTATAGAATGAATTATTTCCTTAAGTGCGTTATTCTTTTATCATCCCACCCTCTGAATCATGTGGAAGCCTCTACCAAAAATGAGATGATTTGATTGGACCACAGTATTTGAGACCAACCTTTAAACTAAGTCCAAACTAGTGAAATAAGATGAATTGTCAATTTATCAAGGCATTAAGCATAAATCAAATCACAAACTATTGAATGAAAGCATAAATAAATATTCAAGAAGTAGATGTATAAAGAATTAAAATTAATTACATCCAACCTCAACATGAGAGAGTTCAACTACTTACAGAATATAGCAATGCAATCCCAACAACATCTAGACAGGATTTACAATAAAAGCCTCTCCCTCGAGCCTCCAACTATATTTCTTCTCTACTACTACATATTTAATCTTTCACTCAATGCATAGAACCAAGATATGAGGTCTTCATTTATAGAAATTTTCACCGACTCTTAGCTCTAACTTATAGCGCTCAACCATAGAGGTTTCCTTCTACAAAGGTTTTCTTCTTTCTTTGTTGCATTAAGTGCTCAACTTTATTTTCTTGTTGCTTAAGTTGTGCACTGCCTTTGATTAACCACCTTTAGTGCTCAACACTATTTTCTTATGGCTCAGTTGCAAAAGTCGCATTCTAAATCTTTCATAACCGCCTTACTAGCGCTCAACGCTATGTTCTTGTGGCTCAATTGCAAAATTCACATTTTAGATCTTTCCTTGGCCACCTTATTAGTGCTCAACGATGGATTTTGAGACTCAGTTGCATCATACTCTAATTCTTTGGGAAATTGCTGCAAATCATCATAAATTCATCAATTCCCTATTCTTCTACTTCTTAGTAACTTAACTATAAGCTAAAAAATGGGTTGTTTACTTACAAAATATGATAAATTAAAGCATGATAAATGTCAAATGTGGAAATTAATATATTCTAGACACTTATCAAATGGTAATAAATAATGGTTCTCATAACTAGATGAGAATTTTTTTCCACAAAGTAAAGCTAAGGAATGATGCACATATTGTTGGGATGGGGAAATGCAATGTTCGAAGGGTTATGAATGGTATCACACATGTAATTTATCATGTGTACTATGTTCCCAAACTTAGGAATAACCTATTGAGTATAGGACAACTTCAATAGTAAGGCTTGACTATAACAATTTAGAACAACAAATGTAATGTTGTTCATTCTGAAAGGGGGCTGATTATTGAAGTGAATATGAATAGCAGCAAAATGTTTATACTGACAGCCACTATGGCAACAACAAACACAACATGTTTCCATGTGGAGCTGGAAAGTCATTCTCAACTATGGCACAACCGATTAGGACATTTAAGTTATGATGTCTTAAAAACATTAGTTTTTAAACAAATGGTGAACGAGTCCCTAAGATTTGTGCACACATTGCCTAGATGGAAAAATCCAATGTCAAGGAAAAGCATATAGAGAGCAATAGAGAAATTATAGGTTGTTCATGTTGACTAGGGATGTCAAAAAAATTTGTACACACGGATACCTACGGATAAAACCCGCAACGGGTAGGAATTTAGAATATGTACCCACTATATTCTAATTTAAATTAAATTTAAAAAATAAACATGACTAAAATATTAACACATTGATTTTGAATGAGTTAGTTATATTTTATTAATTGGTTTTAAAATACAATCTCACTTTTCTTTATAAACTATCATTCACGATTTAAATGAGTTATTTGAACTTTGATTGAAATTTATAAATGTTATGTATTATATTTTATTTGAATTTATGGTTAAAATATGTTATTAAATATTTAAAAACAAAAAATTAAATACTTGCGAGTACTTACGAATATTCAAGGATATTAAAAAAATAGGCAAGTACCCACATAACGGATACCTACACAAATATGGGGACGAGTACGAGACGAATATTTATCCAACGGGTAGGATACGAGAGAGTTACTACCCATACCATAATTGGCCCATTGACATCCCTAATTTGACCTATGTGGGGGTATATTCATTTAGTGAGAAGTCAGAAACTTTTTTTTTTCTTTAAGAGTTTCAAATTATTGATGAAAAAAAAGGCTGGAGAAAGCATCATATTTTTACGGATAGATAGAGGGGAGATTTACTTCGAATGCTTTTGAAGAAGTTATAAAAAGCATGGCATACAAAGCTAGTTGACAACATATGCTCCAAAAATATTTTGGCCAAAGACAACAAGATGGTGTGTTCACATTCTCAATAGAAGTCCCAGAACAATAGTGCAGGACAAGATCTCCAAAGAAGCATGGAGATGAGTGAAGCCATTTGTTGAGTACTTTCGAGTGTTTGGATGCTTAGATCATGTGCATACACCAGATCAACAACGGATCAGATTAGATGACAAAAGTAAAAGACGTGTTTTGCTTGAAGTTTGTGATGAATCAAAGGAATACAAATGATTCGATCCAATCAATACAAGGATCATCATCAACAAACATGTAATTTTTGAAGAACAAAATAGTTGGAACTAGAAGTAGAATGAAACAAAAAATTAGTAAGACGCTTTGGACTCGGGAGAAAATGAAGCTTATATGAGTGACACATAGGAACAACTTGAGTAGAATGAAGCAAAAAATCTCAAGAAAAAAAAAAAGTAGCAAAAATACCGAGTGCAGGAAATACCAGAACTAACTCTGGTCAAGTATATAATGAGTTTCCTATCCCAACCCATAATATTCATGTTGAAGGGAGTGCTAAAAGGTATGTAGAAGAGAACCTATTTGGATAATTGATTATGACAACATAAATGCAATGATGGCATCAGAAGATGATCTAGTGACATTTGTAAAAGTTGCTAAAAGCAAGACGTGGAGAGATGCAACATAGAATGAGATGGAGACAATAGAAAAGAATAAAACAAGGGAATCGTCTTATTTGTCGACAAGAATAAAGCCAATTGGATTTAAATGGATATTCAAAACCAAACTCAAAGAGAATGGAGAAATTGACAAATTCAAAGCAAGGTTGGTAGCAAAGGGATACACACAATAATATGGAGTGAACTACACTGAAGTGTTTGCACCAATTGAAAAACTCAATACCATACGTACAATACTCTCTCTATAGCAACTCAACATGGCTGTAAATTTTTTTAACAAAGACATGAAGAACACCTTTCTTAATGAAGAACTGAAGGAAGGAATATATGTGCAACAACCAACTGGTTTTGAAAAGATAGGTGAAAAGAAAAGGTATACAAGCTAAATAAGGCATTGTATGGGATCAAACAAGAACCAAGAGCCTAGTACAACAAGATAGAAACATATTCCCTACGTAATGGTTTTGAAAGGTGTTTTTGTGAACACACGCTATTTAGAAAATCAACAAAAGGAGGTAAACTTTTAATTGAGTTTATATCTGGGTGATTTAATATACACTGAAAATAATAGGAGCATATTGTGATGATTTTAGAAGTTTTATGATGTTAGAATTGACATGTCTGATCGAGGAGGATGTGGTATTTTCTTGGAGTTGAAATTTTGCATAATACACATGGAACTTTTATGTGTCAAAAGAAGTATGCTCAAGATGTATTGTCTCAGTTTCACATGAAGGTTTGCAATGTTGTCCAAAATTCAATTGTTTCTGGCATAAAACTATCAAGGAATGGTACAAGGCCAAAATGGATGTTACTCTATTCAAATAAGTAGTTAGAAGTCTCATGTACTTGACTACTTCTCCTTCATACTTGATGGATGGAGTTACCCTAATTAGCATATTCATGACCAACCTAACAAAGGATCACCGCCTGTAGCTAAAAGGATATTGAGATACTTAAAAGACGCTACCGAGCTTGGCATATACTATAAGAAAGAGGAGAGCACAAACATAATGGCTTATACAGATAGTGATTTTTCTGGAGACATAAATGATAGGAAGAGTACTTCTGGATTTGTGTTTTTCTTAAGGTTTGGAGCAGTTTCACGACCTTCTGAAAAACAAATGGTGACATTATCTACAACAAAAGCTGAATATATAGATGTTGTGTCTTGTGTTTGTCAATGTATATGGATATGGATTAAAAGGATAATGGAGACTCTTGATTTCAAAAATCAAAATAACATTATGACTTTATGTGTCAATAATTTTGTTATTCAATTGTCCAAAATCCAGTTTTTCAAGGAATGAGAAAACACATATATGTGAGATTTTATTTCTTAAAAGATCTTGTTAAGATGAAAGCATTGAGGTGAGCTACTACAACACACAAAATCAAGTAATTGATATAATGACCAAACCACTCAAATTGGAGAGCATGCTAGACGTGATTGAAGCATAAAAAATAAACTAAATGTCTTTCTTAGCATTTAGTTTAAGGGAGGGAATGTTAGTAGATATTGGTTTTTTGAATTTCTTTTAAGTGGAAAGTTGTTATGTTTTTTTTAGTAAGCCTGTGGAGCAGAAATTTAGCTTATGATCTAACCAGTTATCAACCCATGTTTACTCGTAAAATTAGTTGGCTGATATATATATTTTTTCATTTTATTATGTTATTGTATGATCTTTCAGTATTCAAGAACCAAATTCAAGTACAAAATTTCACATAAAATATTACTTGTTGTGTTAACAATACAATCTTTTTTACCATCTATGTTATGCACTAGTTAACTATGGACTAATGAGAAATCTACATCACTACCACCACCATGTTGTGGCGACAAGCTATAAAACCGCTACCAATTTTCACCTTAACCGATTTTTGATAACACTAATACATGACTATTAAAATGTAATGCAAATTCTAAAATTTTATAGAAAAGTTCAAGATAGGAAGTAAAAATCTATAACATTTTATATAAGTAAAAAAAATCTAGAAACATTCTACACAAATTTAACTAGCCTTTTTTACGATAATCATATGAGTAAATATGAGGTATATATATAGATATATATATATATATATATATATATATATATATATATATATATATATATATATATATATATATATTCATGTACACTACTATTAAAGGAAAACACACAACACATTCTATTATTTCCTCAATTTTATTTATCCTATCAACTATTCCTTATCCGCTTCAAAATACTAACAAGAACAAACTAACCACGTATAACAGTTTCTCGAACTATTTTGACTAGGTCTTTCTCAATCTGACTCGATGGGTCATTCAGTAGGAAATGGATTCCACATTTGACTTCTATTTATCAATTAATTTATCTAGTGCTGCTGCCATATACATGTATTTCTTTGCAGTCAAGTTCAATATTGACTTGAATGTCGCCCTCATTTTTTCCTTCTAAAAATGCATGCATTGTCGTCACTTTTTTCCAATTTAGGTGTGTATATACACATACAACAAATCACTTTTTTGCTACATAGCTTCCTAGCTAGTGCTAATTGGTCTGTAGTAACTTTTTAATCAATGGAGAAACACCAAATGATGCTCCCAGCATCATCATCAACAACTTTTTCATCTGATTTTGAAATTGCTTACAATTTTACTGTTCACATCAGAAAGAGAAGGGTTTTAATAACTCAAAGGAAAGAGATATCAGCTCCCAACAAAAGTGACAAGGAAATAAAACGCAAATCAGACACAGTTCGGCGAAAATCCATGAAACAACCTCTAGATTATAGAGATGAAATGTAAATTAATGACATTAAAAATTGAAATGCATTCCCATGTATCTGGCCATGTTTTCGGGTTGGCACAATAATGGTGTTTAACTTTCTCAATCACTTTTTTCTTTTCCTGTAGGATTTTTCTAGTTTCAGCCAAAGGGTTTATTGGCCACTTTCAATCAATACCTTTGTTAAGAAAATTATTATTCAATAGCTTTCATCCTCAAACCCACCATTCACCTCTGGATACAAATTTTTTAATGTCTCTTGAGGATTTATGAGGTAACTCAGCACATGTTTCCTTAACAATTGGTTAAGCACTCCATAAATTACTTAAACTACTTTGCATGCGTTGCATAACCCAACAATAAGCATATGCACATGACTTGTCAGATGAATAGTTTTAAATGTTTCTGTAACTTTTTCTCACTGATCTTATTTGTTTAAAATAGAAAACGGTACTCCTATCAGAATATAACATTACTATGCCACATTACCGATCAAAAGCCAAACAGAAACACAGAATTACATATTACGAGGATGTTTACAACCTCTGATGAATCAAGTATGCAATGCTTCAATGAAAGTTCCATAAAACTCATAAAAAGAAAAACCAAGCAGCACACACTTTATTTGCAGAGGAGAATAGTAAAGTAAGGTCATTTATAAAGCATTTTTGGAACTTTAAACACACAAAGCAGATACAATTTCTCACGCAACAATCACTGTATATACGACATTTGAGGCCCTTGATGCGATTTGGTATCCCACCATTGATGAACATAAACACCATTGCTTCTAAGACCCTTGTAAATATCCATGCACTGTTCCCTGCTGTTCACAGTTCCCTTTTTACCTTCTTCACTCTCTGAGCATCCAAGAAACAACTCATGAACAAAGCATATGGTTCCACTCTCAAATATGTCTGCAAGGAACTTCATTTCAACATCTCCAACACTCATCTTCAGAACCACAAAATCAGCATACTGAACTGTTTCTTTAAACCACTTAAGGAAATCAAACTCCTCCTCTCCCAAAAACGGATCCATATCAACATTGTGTGCAGCAACCCTCCCAGCCAACCCCGGATGATAAACAAAGGTGACACGAGGCCGTTTCACATAGGACAACACAGAAGCATTGTAATGAACAAAATACACACTGAAAGCCTTAAGCTGAATGGGATAAGAAGGTGGGAACCAATCACTGACATTGATATCTGCATTAACCAACTCCCTCACCCCAATATCAATGTACACCAGCTTCTTCCTACTAGAAGTATCCACTAAGTTTGGCAAATAGGAAACACTTCTCTCATACTTGACATCTTTTCTCGCTCTTTCCTCCGCGAGAGGCTCCATCAACTCCACCAAAGGCTTGGTGAATGCAACGCTACCGCAATCTTCAGGAAGTACACGGTTATAGAAAAGGGAGGTCGAGTTTGTGTTTTCAGATCTTTTCTTGAAAACCACGAGGCCGAGTTCATTAACAAAACCCACATGCACCACAGTGGAAGATGTGATCAATGAAGAGACCGAGGATGAAGAAGAGGAACCAACAAGCAAGACCCCGATTCCACCAGGCTTAAGAATGCGCTCGACCTCAAGGACCAGCAACGCAGGGACAGATACGTTGTTCACATCCTTGGAGAAGACGAAGTCAAAGGACGAGTCTTGGTACTCAAAGTGGGACGCAAAGTTCTTACTGGTGTTGAGACCGACAACAGTGGAGAATCCGAACCGTCGCATTGTGGAGACAAGGATGTTAGAGCCTTGTCCAATGCAGAGGGTTTTGGCGCCATAGTTCAGGAGGCGTTTAGCCTTGAGAATGGCGATGACGGTGGAAGTTAAAGCGGTGTGGTTGTGACATTTGATGGAGTCAAAGGAACCCCAGAAGGTGTTGAGGATGCGGCTCTGGAACAAGTAGGAACCAGCGGTCAAAGTGGTGTTTTGGGAAGGCGAATCTGAGTGATCGACGCAGTCAACGTAGGTCTTTGGGGTCAAAGATCCCAACTCGAGGGTGGGTAGGAAGCGAACGAGGGAAACAAGGGAAACAGCAGAAGCGAGAAACAAAGCGCGGAAGAAGACGTGACGGGCTAAGGAACCGGTGAGAGAGTGGAATTTGGAGGACTTTGAATCCATGGAACTGTTGTCACAGATGAGAGGGAGTTGCAGAAAGTGACAGTGACACAGAATCTTGTCACAAGACAATGAACTATTCAAGACAAAGTGTAAAACCTGGAAAAAAGGATGATTTGAGGCATGCAAAGACACTCTTGTCTGGTTTTTCGCATGAGATAATTTGATGAGCCTAGTAGCCAGTTAAGGAACATTTTTGCTTTATGTGATGTAACTTCATGACCCAGTTAAGAGTTAAGGAAGTTTGTGGTTGTTCGGAAGAAGATGTTGAAGGAAGGGTTAAAGTGGTGAGGAACCAACACATAGAATAAGGTGGGACACAACACAGCAGTGGCACTCACTTCACGATGTGGGAACCTTGTATCTAGATTTACGTGGCACCATACGGAACTAACTTCCTTATTCTCTTGTTCTCACGCCGAACATCAAAAATAAAAATATTGATATAAATTGTAATAATGTAGCAGTAGTGTTTATTTGATACTATTTAAATAGAGATTCCTTTTTTTGTCCTTTAACTTGTGCTTTAAGATCACTAACAGCTTTTGTTTTAGTGAAGGATTTACAGCTCGAAGATTCTTAAAGAGGTTTAGTTGTTGAAAAATAGTGTATGTGAGTAAATAACCGATGATATGAAAGAATGGATTTGAAGATGCGTGCCTAAAGTTAGTCGTTTGCATTTTCTTAATCTGTTTTAAAGTGAACACTGTCGCCTTTTTTAAGGACTTGAGATTCTATCATAATCTCTTGTCCTACTCTATCATCGGATTATTTGCTCCCACAGGACACACTATTTATTGTTAATTCCATATTTTGTATTAGGGTGCTATTATTACCCATCAAATTTTTACACAATTTTACATCCACTTTTTACTCTTCAAATTTTTTATTTTTTCTTTTCCTATAAATACAAGAATTATTTTTTTCATTTAATTAAAATACTTTAAGTTGTCAACTAATGCAAATAGGTTAGAAAAACATTTTTCTTTGTATTACTAATGCTTTTGTTTGATTACCGAGATAGTTAATGTGGAGTAGTGAACATGGATTTGACTATCCATCCTTATTTTCAAAGAAAAAAAATTTATCTTCATTTTTATCTTCATATCTAATAATAGATATGATATTTTTGTTTTATCTCCACGGATATACTCATATATGCTTCCAGACCTTTTTTACCATTCAAAATATTAATTAAATATTTAAAAAATATAAAAACCAGTAAATAAATCAAAAGGATTTGAGCAGGGCGGAGCATAAGGGACAGGAGGAGGCCCTCCAAAAGTTTTAATTTTTTTTTTAATTTATGTAGTTAACAGTTATGATTTTTTTTTAAATTATGTATAGCATTTTAAAATTTTTTGAGAATTAAATTAAATATTTTTATTTCTTTTATAAATCATAATATTTAATGAATTAATAATAAAATCTGAAATCACAATACAATAAAGAATAAAAAATTTATTAAAATATTTTTTGTTTGTCTTTTAAGTTTCTTATTCTCATCTTTAACTTTTATCTTTACTTTTTTATTTTTAAAGTCATTTTTGAAAAAAAAAAATGAAGTACATCTCTTCTGTTTCACTTGATAAAGAAATATTAGTTTAATAATCAATATTATCTTTTTATCTCATGAGCCTTTTGTATATTAATTTTTTTATGAATATAGAAAAAAATATATTGTACTGTGTTTTTTATAATTGATTTTTAATTATGGCTTGATTATCATGAATTTTTCTTTTAATATTTATCTCTCAATTTTTTATTAGATTATGATAAATTATTTTTTAGTTCTAAACTAGAAAAAAATGTATATCGGTGAAGAATAAAAAAACAAATTCATATTTTAAAAGTGATAAAAAGGAAACTATCTGTGAGGATGAAATCACGACATGTTCAACTCCTTCAAATATATTCTGAATCATGATACTAATGATTCAATTGTTTAACTATAGAAGCTATTTCTTAAATTTCAAAGAACTACATATGTAATAGAAAAATTAATTTCTATAATGAAGATTATTAAAACAAGATTGTTAGAATAAAAATGGAAGATAAATTTATTGTCTTGTTGAAGGTCGAGCTAGTCCAACTAACATCAAAGGTCAAGTTGAACCGAAATTCCACCAAAGTCATCAAATATAAGTTATACTCAAAGGTAAAGTTAAGTTCACCCTAAAATAAAAATTAATTTGTTTGATTCAAATAAGATAATTTAAGATATTTCAATCATTTATCCTAATTATTTAAGAAATGAGGAGAATTCAATTAGTAATTTAATTATTAAATGTTTTAATTTCCTTAATTTCCTAAAATTGTGTAAATCCCTCGTTTCAAACATAAGGTTACTCTTTTTCAACCGATTATCTTTTATCACAAATTATTAATTGTTTGACCATTTAAGATTACAAACTAATTCCTAATAATTACAAAATGGAAAGAGTGGTCCCCGGTCTATAATAGAAAAGAAAAAAAAATACTCGATTGAACATTTAAACCTAACAGTATAAGTTCGAGTAACTGAAGTTGTGCTAGTCAAAGGCTGGACTGATTTCTCCAATTACATAAACCTTTTACAAGTACAAATCTACTTAATCTTTTTCTTTTATATATACTTTTTTCGTGATATATTTCTTTATTTACTTGTACAATAATAAATAAATAATTTTTAAAATTTTCTTTCTACAAGTAAATTTTTTTTTTTAAGATGCTTAAATTTGAAAGTAAAATGTCATCTATATTGGAAACTTTATTATGGGACTAAAAAGGGATAAAAGAGGATGCAAAGGGGTTTTGAAGGATTTTTTTCTAAAACTCACGCGGCTGATAGTGAACATTGAACTAACTTAATAAATAGGTGCTATGATTGAACATTAGCAAACCCACACTCCCCTTTAGCTGCTTCCATTTAAGTTCGGTTCAAAACAAAAGGAAAATAAATTTTTTTTAATAGGAGTAGATATTATAACAATTCATTTAAGAAGAACTTGACATAAAAGTAAGAAAAAAAATATTTATAAGTAGATTAAAATTATGAAATTATATAATTACAAAATTATGCATATATTTATTATTGGTTTCTTTATAAACGTTTTTTTTTAATTCACACCTTTAAATTGAGTTATAATTCTTATGTAATATATTTATACTTTGGCATATAATTATTAAGGTATTTAATAATTAATTATTCCTTAAAAAATTATTGTTACAAAAGCATGTATTTGTTTAAGATAATTTACTGTTTTTACATATGGAAAAGCGAGTATTACATGTGTTTATATCAATGTATTTATACAAATGTGAGAATAGAAATGCAAGATAGGTGAGGTGAGAGCTCCTTTGTGCGGTGAAGAGATCTGTGAAGAAAGTGATAGTTTTGACCTAATTACCCTCATATAATCAAGTCATGCACATTGGAGAATCAATTATCATCGGTCTTGAATTCATGTATTGGAATGGATATTCGATTCTCCTCTCTCTACATTTTAAGAAGAATCAATTCTTGTATTTTTCTTGGCTATGGTGATTTCATTAGTGATTTGATGCTTGTTGGTTGTGTGGGGTTAGTGCTTGATCATGGTGGTGGAGGTGCCCCATTGATGGCTACGCTTTGTGTTATTGTGGTGGTCGCAGTTCAAAGTGTTATGCGTTTTTGTGGTGGAAGTGGTGCATGCTGGTGGTTTTGATGGCCTTAGGTCTATTTGGTGTTGTGTTGGTGGTAATTGTAGTTGGTGTTGCTGGTGGAAGTGTTGGCCTCACTCACTAGTATGGGTGGTGGGGGTGGGTCTCTGAAGGAGTTACTAGTGAAAGAAAAGCCAATTGTTCTGATCTCAAGTTCGTCGTGTGACATCGTTAAGGTTAATCACTTCCCATCTAGGTATTATCCGCTTTGGAGTCTGTGTTTCGACATGGTTTTGTCCTTAAAAGACGTATCGAAAGGTGGAAAAAATATTTAAATTGGCTTAGGCCTCAACTCTTAAGCGATATGGAACTATTGGGTGTGGTAGGAACATAAGTCCCCTAATCAAGATGTAAGGGGAGTAAGGGTTCATCCCAAATGGAGGGCTTAAGAGAATTGAATATTCTTCTAGAACATTGTTTCTTACCCCATGGTGGGCGCCAATGTTTCAATCCCAAGTCCGTTAAGTGACATCGTTAGAGTCAATCACCCCTCATCCGAGATATTGTCCATTTTAGAGCATGTGCTCCGTTATAGTTTGGTTCTTAAAAAGTACCCTAGAGGGTGAAGGGAGAAAATTTATTTAAAGTTCCTTGGACATCGACTCATGAGCAATATGGACTATTGGCATGGAAGGATCACCAATAATAATAATAATAACAACAACAACCAGATATAGAAACTATCACTTAATTTATTTTAAATTAATTACCCATAATTTATTTCAACTAAATTTCTACCAATTTATTTTAACTCAAATTTTAACCATCCTATTTTATCTCAATATAAAATCATCAATTTTAACTTTTTTTTATGTTAAATAATAACTCACATTTCATTTTAACATGATTTACACAATTACCTTTTATTTTAAATTACTTGTATGAACAAGGGTAAAATGATGGTCATCCAATTTTATCAAATAAAACATTTTTTTATTATATCAAATCCATGACATCACCCAATTATTTCATAAGTTTTCCTCTTATTCCTCTCCATTTCTCATAATCTTTTTCTTAATCCATAGACCTCATTTTGATCCCTCTTTCCCCTCAAATCCATTAAAATCTACTCTCCAAATCCATCTTAAAAAATAAACACAAGCTAAAATTTGTATTTATAAAAAAATTAGTCTTTTTGTTATTTAATATTTAATAAATATACTAATTTGGTTTTTCATTATAAATTTGCAATTTTTATATTAAATAATATTGACTTGTAAGTATTTTAGTAGGATATTTATAAATATATTGACATTTGTAATACTTTAAAAAAAAAACATCAAGGAAATTCACATACCTTGGTAGCTAAACCTTGGTCTCTAATTTAAAATTGGAGAATAATATTAGAATCAATAATAACAAGTGGTTAAACTTTTGTAACTAATGTTAGAGACCAATTTAGACTTTAATTTACAAACCAATGATAAGATTTTATTCATAATAAAAATTGTCTTAGATACCGATAATTTTTAGTTTATAAAGTGATATCTAACTTAGTCAATATTGACTAATTATTTTGGTCTCTAAAATTGATTACTATTTAATGATTTTCTTGTACTGTATGATAAGATTATGATATTTATTTCCAACAAAAAGGTAATTTATACAAGATTGAATTAGATGAAATATCAATTCAAAAGGTCTCGTGCCATATGTCTATCAAAGAAGATAATTAGATTTGACATAAAACGTGAAGTCATATAAGCTTGAGGTTAATCTCAAAATTGCAAAAGCACAATCTTGTAAGAGTTTCTCCAATCATATTTTTCAAAATCACTTCTCCATGAAGCGCATGTAAAAGGCAAATAAGTTAAAAATTTCTTCAAAAGTACAAATAAGATTTTCACACAAAGACTTATAAAGTTGTTATACTTGGTTTTATTGAGTTCGATAAGAATTATGTTTATCAATGGTAAAAGATAATGGTCTAATCATAGTATATACTTATATTATATGAACAAGGGTGAAATTTTTTCTTAACCTTCAAGGATGTGTCTTTGAAAGTCTTTTTATAAATTCAGCAAATATGTTAAAAACAAAGAAGGATTATTTGTTGTTTCAATAAGAAGCCATCATGGATGAGAATTTAAAATAAAAACTTTCAATTTTTTCTTTTGAAAACCATGGTATCAACCATAATTTTTCAATTCTAAAAACACGTCAATAAAATGGTGTTATGGAGGGAAAAAATGAATCTTCATCCACACTACTTCTTATCACTTTTGAGTTGAAGTAGTAAATATTGTATGTTATTTGCAAAATGTAATTTATTTTAGACCATCAATTGGAATGACTCCTTATGAATTATGTTAACATATATTATTTCCATCCTTTTTTATTACAAATTTTTTATCTTGAACACCAAACAAAACATGAAAAGTTTAATAATTATAAGCCTGATGTGTAATTATTTGAATTTGATGAATCTTTTGCTATATGAATTCATTGAATAACACATGAGATAAGAAAGTGCGAAAAGATCAACCAAAAATGTCTATGAGCACCAAAGAGAACTAATTAAATGAAACTCACACATGATAAAGTATCATCCAACATAAGTAATCATAAGTGATCCCACATAAGGTACAAGAAGAAGATCATCATTCCATCTCCAACATAAAATTGAAAAATGTTAACAAAGCATTAGATGACGAGAGATGGTGCTATACAAGAATAATTGGACTAATTCTAAATAAATGATATATGAAAGCTTCTTTGTACACCAAAAGACAAGTCATTGGTAGGAGTTAAACGGGTCTTTAAGAACAAGCTCAATGAAAAAGGTAAGATTTGGATGAACAAAGTTATACTTATGGCCAAAGGTTAAGGTATAAACTATGTTGAAACTTATGCTATAGTCTAAAATAAATTCAATACGAATTTTACTTTCAATTTGCTAACTTTAATAAAATGAAGATATATCAAATAAATGTAAAAGACACATTTTTGAGTGGTTTAATTGAAGAAGAAGCCTATGTAGAATAACCTCATATGTTTGAGAGTGTCACTCCTTCAAATCATGTTTTTTCACTGCTAGAATTTTTAATATTTCGTGGCATTTTTTCTACAATTTGTTATAGAATTTAACGAAAAAGATCAAAGTACGTAAATTCTTAAAAAATCGGGACCAAATTGAAGCTTAAAAAAACTAGAGGAGCAATTTGCCATTTTTGGACAAAAAAATGAATCAAAAGAGTAATTCAACCAAAATTTTGACACCCAAAAATATTGACTGAAGATCCGTGACCGATAACACTTGATACAAGAAAGATTAATAATGCTTACAAACATTATTGAGTATGGAATTTGTATCATTCATTTTTAGGGGACCAAAAACGTTTGAGATAAGGAGGATTTCCAATGCATTAATATCCGCTAGGAAATACATTTGACTCATAAAAAAAATTAACTTAATTGGTTAAAAAGACTATATCCATTCATTTTTAAAATTATAAAACCAAAATATATCAAAATTTTATATAGAAACGAAATTCAATTTAAAATCAAAGTTCAAGATTAAAAACATACTTAATTTATACAAAAAAAATACTACCAAAACGAAATTTTCTTGTAATGACCTAACACTATGAAAAATTAATTGACTAACCTAACAAACAAAAGCTCAAAGTAAACTAACATCAAACTTTAATGTAATATCAAACAATAATATTATGGTGATTAAATGATTTATATTTTAGTATATTTTTATAAAAATATATCATGTTAATTGATCGATATAAATGAAGGATCAATAATTTTAGATTAATATAAACTTTTGTGTGTATACTTTATGTGAAAATGACTTTAAATCTAATGATTAATTTTGGAAAAAAAATCAATTAAAAGACATTAATTAAATTTAGAAAAAACTATATATATATATATATATATATATATATATATATATATATATATATATATATATATATAAGATTAATTAACTTTATATCTAATAGTTTTCTTTTCAGGAAGAGTAAGTAAGCAATAAATATATATTATATTTAAAAAGACAAACAAAAAAAATGATAATTATATCTTAGTTAGTTACTTCTTTAGAACCATGGACTAATACAAGTTAGCAACCTCAAACACTTTTATTAATGATTTACTTAAGTTTTAAAGGTTTTATAATTTAGGTTATTTTCAATTGATTTTCTCTTAAAAGTCTCGGTTTTATTAATTTTATTTATTTATGTATATTTGTGTTTGAATTTTGTTGTCTTTGTCTCCAACTCAAATAATTTTTTTTTTTCTTATCCTTTCTAAGTTACTGATCTACTCATTTTTTTCTTTTAAGAATGACTTAATCAACAAATTGAAAAGGATTAAAAAAAAATAAACAAGTGGATCAATAAATTAAAAACTAAAAAAAGAAAGAGACAATTCCAACCATTAAAAAAAACTTCAATTAAAATATCTAAATTTATGAAATACTTAAAATTTAATTAAACCTTTATTAATTTATACGTACATAACAAATCTCAAATACATAAGTTATTTATAACCACTTGTTAGTCACAAGAAACAAGTTAATAGTTATATCTTAAGTATGTTTAAAAAAATGTAATTATAGCGGAAGGGTAACGTCCCAAAAACTGAATAACCTCGATAAATGAAACTTCATTAGGTATGAAAGTATACGATACATTGGCCATACCCAGATTACAACAAAAGGGGCCCCATATGGCCCAACTAGAAAAGTACGGAAAGAAAACAAATAAAAGCGCGAGGCCTTGTTCAACAATAAGAGTATAAATAATATAAAATCTTTCAGTAGTGGGCCCCACAATGGGTTCGACCCTGTCCAAACCATCAAGTTGCAGCATCCCTATCAACATTACCACTGTTAGGGGTTCTCACATCTGCTCACATCAACAAGGTTGATGATCATCGCAATAGAGAAAACCACGCACAACATACAAGCAAACAAAGGGTAAGCTAGTGTAAAGGAATCTCATTTTATAACAGTTCACAAGAAATTTCCACGCCAAGCATAAATAACAAGCATCATACCAAAGCTATCAAAATATATGAGACTCCAAGACTTGACTATCCGGATACGCTTAATGAGGCACCACCACGTGACAGTGGAATTATGTCCTAGAAATGAGGCGTCACCGCGAGGCCTTCGTGGAATTATACCCTTACAGGAGGCACCACCACGTGGCCTTCGTGGAATTACGCCCTGGCCCTGAGGCACCACCACGACCCCCGTGGAATTACGTCCTTTTGTCGAGGCACCACCAGGGACTCCCCTTAAGAGGGTCCGTGGAATTACGTCCAGCAGATGAGGCGCCACCAAGATCTCTCACTACGAGAGTCTTGGAATTATGCCCTACTCATACTTTATACATGCCTCACCCACCAATCAAGAACTTTCATAACATTAATATCATGCATAAGCAACAAATCATGCAACTCATGCCTTTCAATTCATACATAATAAAATAACATATCATCTCCATCTCAAACTCATATATTAATCATGCCATCATCAAGTAACCCCTTTAGTAAAGCATTTTAGATCATGCAAGTAAGCCACACATCAGTGAGCCATTCAACAACAACATCAAACTCGCTCGCTGCCTTGCTCAAACCAACAAGGTTCGCTCAGGCGAGAGGACCCTCCCGCTCAGGCGAGTCCCATCTCGCCTAGGCGAGGGTGCGACGAGGGGAACAGAGAATCCTGCGAGGTCTCGCTCAGGCGAGTCCCTTCTCGCCTAGGCGAGAGCATTCCTCGATCAAAAAGAACGCGCGTCGCCTAGGCGACATATCGCGCAATAAAAGACTGGGCGAGCCCTTGATAATCTTGCCTAGGCGAGACTAGCTCGCTTGGGCTAGAAAACCAGTACTCACCACTGTTTTCCCATACAGCAGTCAAGACCACAATCCAAAACATGTTTTAAATCGACCCAAAACGGACACAGCACCCATCAACCCATACAAACCCGAAAAGACGTCCAAAACAGCGGAAAACAAAAATAACAGAAGGTCCTAGCTTCCCTTACCTGGGAAAAGACTAGCACGAGACCTCAATCTTAAACAGCGGTGAACGGCAATACCAAGAGCGACTCTAAGTGCTGGAAAAAAGACGAGAGACAGGGGGAAAAATGGGTTATCCAGTGAAACTGTAACAGAACTATGAGCGAGGTTGGAAGGAGACTTACGTAGGATATGGAAACGGAGTTGAGCGCTGTTCGATCGGGAAAACGTAACCCTAGCAGAGCTCCTTACGGCAGTGGAGTGTGACGGCACAGTTTTATGTCTGTTTATGAAAATTAGACAAATGTGGATTAGGACAACACGAATTTGGTATTTATCCAATGGGTCAGCCTCTAGACCCAACTGCTGTAGGGCAGAAAAAAGGGACCAGAAATTAATGGGCCTTACAGGAAGTATATTTTAAAAAAAATTATTTCTTTGCAAATAAATCAAGTTTATAATTAGCAAATTCATATATATATATATATATATATATATATATATATATATATATATATATATATATATATATATATATATTTATATATAATATTTTTAATTAAAATATAAATATATACTTCAAATAATTGCAAAGTTTAAAACGAAAAAACCTTCAAGTACAAAATTTACCGAATATGTTTAGTAAAATTATTTTTTATTAAGTTTTAGAATATTTTAGAATGTTGAACCACATTTCATCAAATTTTAAGAATTTTATAAAGTAAATATTAGTTAAAAATAAATATATTTAATGTTTTAAGGATATAATATTAAATAGGAGTAGCATAAGATTTCTAAAAAGTATTGTTATGATGTTGTTATTGCGGTAAGTCTACTTGCACTAATTAAAATGTCTCCACTTGAGTGAATATATGTGGTATGCTTCTCTTCGACCACAGATAATAAAACAGCACCATCACCACATTGACTTTTTAGTTTTCCACTTTAAAACTACCATTCATATTTTATTATTATTAATATTATTATTTTTATTATTATTAGAATTTGGCTTCCTCTAACGGTTAATCAAAACAAAAATACACCTATAGAATAGAACGTACTCAATAATAGTATCAATTTTTATGAATACCAATATTAAATTATTAGGTAAATTATACAAAATACGGAAAAAATCGTTTTACAATTTACATATTACTCACTCTCGGTAATAAAAAAATATCTCAGAACTGAGAATCGAAAAAATTAACTTCTCAAATATATACAAAATTATATTCTTCCTCCTCTAAAAACAATGTTGGGAGGTTACATTTCTTGTTGGAATGTAGCTGGGTATAATATTAAAATAAAATAAAATAGAAGACAGTGACCAATACACTTAAAAAATGTTGGGGTTGGTTTGTTTTGTTAAAATCTTAATATGTATAATTAATGTTAATAAGCGAAGAACTCTATTAATCTATTTTCTATTTGTTCCAACAACAAAAAAGTGTTTCTTATTTGACTTCGAACTTCAAACAAAAAAAATAATAAAAATAATGTTTTAGCCGTCCATATATTATGAAAATGATATCTGATCACCTTAAGATGAAAGATAAAAATAATCAAAAATAGAAAATAATTTTTAATGTGAAATAACATGATCAAGTAAGTAATAAATAAATGAATAAATAAAACATGATAAAATGATTGTTTTTTGTATTATAATATGTATGACATGTATTATGTATTAAATTGGGAAAATATGAAACATGTCTGCTTCAAGCTTACACCACAACCTGGCTCCATGGTGCTTCTCTTCTCCACTCTTTACTATATTCTCTCTGAGCTTTTCTTCTGCCAATTTTCTTCTTCCATGATCCAGGGAAGGTTTCACCTATCTTTCCTGCAAAACCAACATTTGTTTCAATTTCAACTGTTCTGCACAAACCTGTGTTGTTTTTTTGTCTCTTTGGTTTGGTGGGTTCCCCACTGAACATGGCAACTGAAGCTACAGACTCTTCCAACCACAAAAATAACCAAGGCCATGGCACCACTGGAAGTAGAACTGATACCCCAATTCAAAAGGTCCTTCCTTCACTTGTTCTCATGTTTCTATTCTTTTCTTGCTTTGTACTAACCTTTTCTGTTTGTTTTCTTGACTTCAATTGAAGGTTGTGGTTGTGGGTGTTCTGTTTCTGCCTTAATATACGTTCTTGCCTTTTGTTTATCTATCATTGGTCATAGGTTGAGGCTGTTCATGCATGGCCAATTGGTTTTGCAGTCTTTTTATCTTTAGTTGTTGTTGGTAAGCCAACATACTTGTGTGTTGTACACGTAAAGCTGAAATATGAATTTATTGAAGAGAGGGGCATTTGGGTTCAGGTAAAGGTTGAAAATTTGGTTTTGAAAATTTAGTCTTTAGAGCTTTAAAATAAGCTTTGAATTTGAATTTTGAATACAGCAGACAAGATACTACAAGCTATGTTGCCCTTCATAATTTTTGTTAACATGCTCATATGTTTCAAGCTATTCAATTGAGTAACTTGTATTTTCCTGCTCAAAAATGAATTATTTCTTACAAATTGGGGGCAGATCTTTGACACTGAAAATTGTATGATCCTCGAATTTTCTTTCTGGATCTTTGTCTCCGGATTTATGCAATGTGGAATTTCAAGTAGTATAGTTCTTGTGACTACTATGATTTGTTCATCTTTTCAGATTTGTGAAAGCTGCTACACTTTTTCATGAATGCCAATTGTTTGATGAATTGTATGGTCGTTGGTCTTACAAAGCCCTCTTGTAAAGTTAATCAAGTATTAAGATTATAAGAATTCAGTTTACTTTGATTTCATTCTTCTCTGTATCTCCCCTATGCTAACTAATGCACCATATGCTTAAGCACTTCCTTCTAAGAAGGGAAAAATTTTCAACACCATGATATTGTTTGAAAATTAGTTAAATTGAAACCCGGCTTTTAACTAAACTATCCTCCGGCTAAATTTCTGATATATTTGTGTATCACTACGGTTTATTACATTGCAGCTCAATGAGGAAATCTTTTCCTTTTCTACTCTTACTAAAGTTTTCTTCTGCTTGTTTGTACACAGGGTCCAGCATCATCTGAAATAACAGAGGAATTTCCAAGAGATCAACATGGGACAAGGCAAAACCTGATCGTGGATATACCTGCAGTATCTCAGGAGGAACAGAAAGAAGATTATGTGAGGATAAACATGCCTCTAACTCCACCTCCAAGAAGAGTGATTTTTTCCCCTTGCCCAAGTCCTGTTTACCCAAGAAGCAAAGAATCCCCAGGTCCCTCTTCATCAAAAAGTAGATCAAATATTAAAGCCTTTCTTCCTAAACTCAGTTTTAAATTTCGTAACACAAGTTCGGAGATTGAAAAGGCTGCTTTCCTAGCACTTGGAGGATCAGCAACAGTGGCACCAAAAAGGCCTTTTCTTTCAAGGACATTATCTCTTGTCACTCCTAGAGGGAAGAAAACGTCATCTTTACCCGTAACCCCAATTGCTCATTCAAATCCTGGGTCTGTACATGGCGGGAACATGGCTTATGCAGAAACAGTTGTGAGTAGCTTGACAATTAACGCAACATGTTACATTGTAATTATTTTATATAGGTAATTAGCATATTGAAAAAATAAATGGTCAAAATAATTGTGAAAAGAACCCGTTCTTCCTTGGATATTTGTAGTGATGCTTTGTTTTCATGAAACCAGGTTTTCTGACATGATTGTATGTGTGTTTACTCTAAACTGTCAGTTTTCTTCTTTGTTGTTCAATGGACTAAACTTGAAAATGCCAAACAGATGTTAGCGTGCATCATTAAAGATTGTTCTTTCCGGATGGTTTTGCTTTAAGTTATCCTTTCAATTTTGTTTAACATGGTATTTCAGATTTATTCAACTAACCCTTATATTTGAATCTGTCACTTATATCTTGGCATCATCATAAAAAAATATTTAGTATCCATTAAACCTATTTGTACACCTCACAGATTTTTCACGCACAGCAATAAGCAGTAACACGTGCTACTCTTTTAATTAACATTTTGAATGATGGTTTCGTTTCATTTTTCTTGTGCTACAGTTGACTGAGCTGATTTGTTTTGCTTCCTATAGTCGTTTAGTGAAGAAATCATGATTGACGAAGCAACGCCTAAAAATCTTCATTATTAGTATCGGTGTCACTTGGATCAAATTAACATAAATCATACAATCCAATTGACTATGTAGCTTTCTTCAAAAGATGTATCTTTTAAAGTGTTTATCAGTGCTACATCCCCTTCAATTGACTACGTGTTCATCAGTGCTACATATCTCCTTCATGTTACTCTGAAGTCTGCAACACTACAGTTTGATATGTTAAAGCTATAAAATAAAAATTCTACATTATGTTCCAAATCATCATAGGACATTTTTTATCTCTGATAATTTGGTCCTCACTTACATGATTATGTCTGTTTTTTACTTCATTTTACAGGAGATTGAAATGAAATTACCAATTCATCGTTCTCGTTCAGTACCTATGCTTAACAAAGAAGGTAGCTCACCCGTACCTGGTATGTTTCGTATAGTTCCGACCACATTACGAGTGGATGATAAAATCGCCGCAACACCTATGACATCTCCAATTCATGATACTGGTAACATTTCTTTTCAAAATTGCTTTATGAAAGATATGTTAACCTTAGAATCCTCAACAATGTGTTACGAATCTCGATTAAACTAAACTATATGCCAGACGGAGATGGAGAGATGTTTGTTTGTTATACTCATTATAACTATCAACTGACAACTGCAAATGGCTGTCTCAGTTCCAAGTATTTCAAAGATGAGAAGGGCTAACAACATTTTATTTACAAAACTACTATATTATTTGTTAAATTTCATGTGGATCCCACCAGAAAGAGAGCAGGCCTATGTGTTCGGTGGGACTCACAAAATTCCCCCAGTGATAGACTGTATTGCTAGCATTTCTGTTTTATTATTTAGTATCTTTGAATCACTGATTTAAATGCAAAATACAATCTGCTTTGTGTATATGACACTTAATATTTTGGGTTTGGTTATTCTACAAAATAGATTTATAAACTGAAGTTATTTTGCTGACTCAACTGTTAGGAACTGTTACATGTTTCCATTGTCATCCTACTCAATCTCCTGCTTCAGCTGTCTTAACCTTTCCAGTTACATGTGTGTGTATGTATGTATGTGTGTGTATATATATTATATATACCTATGTATTATCATATACATACATGCATACACATATTCATATGCATACGCATACACATATATTGTGTTCTTTCTGAATTCTGAGTTGCTATATGTTCTCTTTGGCTGCACAAACTTATTTTCCAGGGCTAAGTGGTGGCTTTGACAATGTTGCTAATTTCCAAATCCAAAGAAATCCGTTCTTGGCTTGAACCTCTAGATTAAGTTCCTTCGATGGCAATTTTATTTACTAGAGTATTTTGTTTCAGTTCACAATGAGGATGGTGGTGAAGATATTCCGGAAGAAGAAGCTGTTTGTAGAATTTGTATGGTTGAACTTGGAGAAGGTGCTGATACTTTTAAATTGGAGTGTAGCTGCAAAGGTGAGCTTTCATTGGCACACAAAGAGTGTGCAGTCAAATGGTTTACCATTAAAGGTAATAGAACATGTGATGTGTGCAAGGAAGAGGTTCAGAATCTACCTGTCACTCTTTTACGAGTTCAAAACGGTCAGGCCCATAACATACTGGGGTCAGACGCTTCTCATTATAGGTATCATCATAACTTGACATCAATTTTAGTGGTATCATAACTTTCTCGTGATTTAGAGGAAGCTTAACTTCTTTTAGCCCTTTCTCTGGCTTTCTTTCAGTATGTTTTCCAACATAACGCAAATTTTTTATAGGGTTTGGCAGGATGCTCCCGTTCTTGTTGTTATCAACATGCTGGCTTACTTTTGTTTTCTGGAGCAGCTTCTTGTAAGTTCAACTACTGTTAGATAATATATTCCCTTTAGCCAATGTAAATTCCTGATGTTATCAATGGACAGGTGTCTAATATGGGATCCGGTTCTATTGCCATGTCTCTCCCATTTTCTTGTATATTGGGTCTTCTTGCAAGCATGACAGCAACAACAATGGGTAGAGCTTTTTCTACTTTTAGACAACTCTGTGTACTTGAACTCCTCCTTTGTTATTATATAGTATAGAACTAATTCCTCCAAAATTTTCTTAGTGAGGAGAAATCATGTTTGGATTTATGCAACTGTTCAGTTTTGTCTGGTGGTTCTTGCTGGGCATCTTTTCTTTTCATTGGTAAGAAATTCCTTTTGAAACCATAGTTACAGGACATTTTTGTGTTATGCTATTTTTTACATATGCATTCAAATAAAAATCATGTTATAAAAAAGAATTGTAGTGACCAAAATTTGTTAGAGCCATGATCAGTGAGCCAAATGTTTATAATTTCAACATGTTAGCCTTCAGTTTTAATGATAGAACACTAATTAAAATTTGCATATTAAAAATATTTCTAATGTGATGTATTTTCATACATTTGAGATGGCAGATTCATATGCAAGCTGTTCTTGCTATCCTACTAGCTACACTCACTGGCTTTGGAGTTGTAATGTGTGGAGCTTCTATTCTTATGGAGATTTTAAAGTGGAGGAGGAGATCCCTTGCTCAGTCAAATCAACAGCAAGGTTCCCAAGATGCAGTGCCACCAGATCAATCTTCTACAGTTGCTCATCAAGTTCAGACTGCTTCTGAACAAACTGAGAGCAATCTGGGAGAGTCTCCTCAACAGAGGAGTTGAGACAGAATATTGGCTTAAACATATTTTGGTCTCTAAAATATGACCTTTTTTCTATTTTAATCTCCATTTAAATTTTAATTATTTTTGGTCACTATATTTAATACGAGTAATACGTTTCTACTCCCTTACAAGCTCCATCAAGTATTAAAAGCACATTTTTTAAACAAAAAAAAATCAATGAAACAGTGTTTACTTTTGGAACAACAGAGGTTGTATTTTCAGGACCAAAAATATGTTTAAGCTATTCGCTGAAAGTATCTGGTTGTATATAATGTGCATATTGTATAGACAAGTTTGGACACGCTGGACTCTTGTTTTTGTTTTCTGATGCCATGATACATACAGGAATAGACATGTATCATGTATGGCATGATTGGCATCCATTGTTCCATCTCTCATAAAAACACAGCAATACTTGTACAATAATTGCTTGATGCAAAGTTGAAGAATGGTTGATTTTGTGCTACAATAATGGTTGAAGTTTCACATTCCAATTTATACAGTATATGATTTAGACTTCCATAGAATCCCCAGAAAGTGACAAAAATACTCTCATCTTTTACTGAATTCGTAGCCATTCTTTTTGCTGCAATGTTGTTGTAGATTTGACAGACAACAGCAAAAAGACAAACCAAATGTACGCAAATTATCATTTTGGTTCTTAAAAGTGAGAAACCAATGATACCGTAGTCTTTGAAAGAACAAAATCTTTATAAAATTCCTGATAATATCTTGTTATTATATGAGACCATGTTATTACTGATATAATACTAAGAACCAATCTGACACAAATTTGTATTTGAATCAGTTTAACATGATTAAACTATGAAGTTTAGAGACAAATGTGTGGTTAAGTTGTAAAGTAAAACATATTTACATATTTGAGAACTAAATAAAAACTAAATTACAGAGTATTTTCAGGAACTAGCATGTTTATTTGCCAAACAAGATTAACATAATTGTGAAATTTAAAATGTGTAGATTGTAAGGGAAATGGAGTCCTTTTCATGAACGTGGGTGAAAGGAAGTGGTGCTACATTCTTTTAATATGAATTGAAAGGCAATACGTGAAATGGTTGAAAAATGAACTTTTAATTGGGTGGCACATCACGAGAGAGTGGGCATGTTTTGTGGAAGTGCCACTTCTATTCCTTCTATCAAATGCTTTTATGGAAGAAACGAGATATATCTGAATTTGTAATAATTCGAGTGTGAGTATAAGTCTTAAGTTAGATAGAGATGATAAACTTAAATACATATAAAAAAAATCCTTAAATTGAATGTTTTGAAATTTTAAATTAAAAGTAGTGTAATTTGACTCATGCCATATTTCAAATAAATAGAGGCATCAGCATGTAAGCAATCGTATTTGAGAACACTGAAGAGTGAAATGGATGGTGAATTGAATCTAGGGGCTCCATATACATGAAAGTTGTGGCTGAGTTTTCTATGAACAAAAATTAACATATGAATACCTAATATTTGTGGATAAAAAGGATTCAACAATATTATATCACACAAGGTAAGTCAAAGCTAAGAAAATAACAATCCTGAAATTACAAACCCAAGATCGGAACAGTAGAGAATACTCCTTCTCTTTAGAGATGGCAAATAAACCCGTCCCCGTGGGTATTGTCCGAACCCGTCCCCGTTTTGACGGGGAATCCCCGCATTGACTGGGTATGGGTATGGGGAATCCCCGATTTTTTCAATTGGGTATGGGTATGGGGATGGGGATGAATATATCCCCGCCATAATACCCGTCCCCGCCATATTTCTATAATCATTTAAATTATTAAAATATTCACAATTAATTAAGTAACCCTATATATTCTTTTTATTTTTTATTTCTTCTAAATATTTGGTTTGTCATGAAACTCATTCTTATCTCCAATATATTTTTTATCTTATCA
>Ga0214543_1001085_pt1 | contig 50822 bp, 26 predicted proteins | sample CNSS2metaG_FD_160094 | JGI IMG/M metagenome (GOLD analysis project Ga0214543, IMG submission 160094) | Root nodule microbial communities from cowpea collected in UCLA plant growth center, Los Angeles, California, USA - CNSS2 | ecosystem: Host-associated > Plants > Roots > Nodule | place: USA... | reverse complement strand
AAAAGAGAGAAAAAAAACAAAAAAAAAGCAAAAAAAAAAAAAAAAGAAAAAAAAAAAAAAAAAGTAAAAAATAAAAAAAAAAAAAAAAAAAAAAAAAAGACAACTGAAGAAAGGAGGAAAGTGATTTACATGGCAGAAGAACAGCGAAGAAGAAAGGGTATTGAGGAGATTGTGCAAGACCAGTGGTGGTGGGAGAGATTTGGAGAAGAAGAAGGGAGCACTACTTCTGTGACAAATTATATTGTTTACATCAGTAGGATTATTTAAAATAAGTCATAACTTCTTTTAGTTTTATATTTATATATATATATATATATTATATAAAGATAATTTTTTATTTTGTTTATATTTTAAAATTCTAATTTTATTTTTTAAAATATAATTATTTATTAAAATTTTAAAAATGGATCGTTATTTTTATAATTTTATAAAATTATTTTTTTATTTTTATTTTTTAGATATGTTTTATTTTATTTTTAATAAATAAAAATTTTATTTTATATATTTAAAAATTACATACATAGTTTAGAGTATTTGTATTTATGCTAATTAATATATATATAATTGATATTTTAGAGTACTATGATTACTTAGTTTATCTGGTTTTGTCGTAATAGAACAATGACAAACTGATGTCTTGGTTGAAGAGGGTGAATTTGAATAGAAAGTTATGGATATAAATTCTTAATATAATTAAAGTAAGAAAAGTCCGCAAGTTACTTTTAGTGTAAGGTTAAATTTTTTTTTAAGTGTATTTTTTAAAATATAAATCTTTTATAGTTAAAAAATACTTGAGAAAGTGGAAATAAAGTATTCATTAAAATTATTAATATTTATTTTTTTTTAATAATAACTGACAATTTTTAATGGTTTAATGTTTATGTTTTTGTATTTTTTTAATTTTTGTAAAATTTGAGTTAAAATTAATAAAATATATATAATTAAATTTTTAAATAATTATTAAATATAAAATTAGAAGAATAAAATATGAATACGAAAAAAAGATTTTTAGAATAATAATTAAAAATAAACTATTCATAAAATAATTTATTTTTAAAATAATAATTAAAAATAAAACTAAAATAACAAAAAATATAAATTTTATATATTTTTATCAATTAAAAAATTAAAAAAATCAAATATTATATATAAGGGTATGTCAGTAATTTACCAAACAATTTCTATAAATCCACCGCTTTCTTTTCTATCTTAAGTTTTTTTTTTTCTTTTCTTTTGAATCTTGTCCTATAAATTATCATAAATACTTTAAACCAAGTAGAAATGCAAATAATTTCAAATCAATTGCTTAAATATGTGTTAAATATGTTGTAAGCATGATGATTAAATCACACACTATCCAACTTCACTAATGACACTAGAGTGGGGTTGAGAGGGGAAGGAAGTAGAAAACTAAGTTATTTAAATTAAAAAAAAAAAATTGAGTGATAAGTATATAATATATTAGATTAATGTAATTGATGGAAAGAAACTAAAACTAATTATGTAATATAACGAAATATAAAATTATCTTTAGTTATGTTTTAAGAACGATGGGTATAAATTAAATTTAAAAATATTAATTTTGAAATAATTAATTTATGTAATAGAAATAATATTACAAATAATGATTATTGTTTAAATTATATATATATATATATATATATATATATATATATATATATATATATATACTGTTTGATTTGCAAATTTAAAAAGATAAAAATTATTAAAAAAATTTGTAATATTTAAAATAGGGTTTACATATTAAATTTAAACATATTTTTAATTAATATAGCACCAAACAATTTAAAAAAACATGAAAATTAATTATAAATATTGTAATGATGAAAACAAAATAAATACAAGTTCTAAAAAGCAATAATATAGTTCAATAAAGTATATGATTACACTGTTTTTCTTGAATTTTTCTTTTCAATTTCATTATAGTTATGTGATGGACATCTTTAAGATAATCATCTCATGTTTGGTTCTATGAAAAAAATAAGATTGTTTTTTTTTAATCTTGTATTTAAGTTTTATTTATTACTGTTGGTCATTATTACCCTCTAATGTTTAGATGCACCATTTATATTGATCACATTTATTTTTTTAATGGTCTCAATTTGATTACCTTACTTTTAGTTTGGAACTGTAACATCCCGTTTCATAGTTTTTAAACTATTAAATGAAGTATTTAAATTTTAATAATTCAGAAGTAGATGATGACGTAGGCCAGTATAATATAATACAGTCATCCTCAAAATAACCATATATACACTGATCGATACATACAGCCCATACATTACTAAAGGGTTACAAAATACCCTATCAGCTAAGCAAAAGAAAAGGCTACATCTACTACTAGTGCGTCTAACATAATCATCTCATGTCCCGAAGGGGTGTATCCTCATCTACACCTATATCTGCTCACGCCATTCAATAAGGGCAATCATTGCATAAATGGAAGACACACAGAACACACAACAACTAGAAGGGTAAGCTAACTTTAACAAAGAGCAAATCATGCAATTTTTATACTAAGGCAGAAAACATAATTTATTACACAATCTATCGAAATCATCCAATTAAGCCCAACCATAACACCACACACCATTCTAGACTCGATATCCGGATTATGTAAGTGGCATTGGAGCTCTTGGTGACTTGCACTTGAGATGGTTCCGAAACTCTGCAGAGTTTTAGGCACAAGGGGTATTCACCCAACCACTCTCAAGGTAAATCCCATCACCTCTATGACGGATCGGATTCATAGACCAGGACCTCCTGCTACTCCCCCCGACGTAATCCATCATACTCTACTTGAGTCTTAATGGTTACTAGGAGCGTCAGGATGTCACCAATCTGAGTCCTCATGCCCTTACATTCACTAAAACCATATTCCTTAGGATTTCCCTTGAAATCCTAACTCCTACATATTCCCATTCACATCAAATTCACACTCAATCCCATCACACAGTCTAACATGCATAAGGATCACATACAAGATCGACCATTATCATCTTAAGGCAATCAATATAGCATCATGAAATCAAAAAAAGTGAGAAAACTAACTTCTGCAGGGAATCTCGCTTAGGCTAGAGAGGTTGTCTCGCTTAGGCGAGTTGCTCTCGCCTGGGCGAGACCTCATACAGTGGCAAATTAAAAATCTTGGACGAACTCTCGCTCAAGCTAAACTGGCTCGCCTAGACAAGAAGTTATCTCGCTCAGGCAACTCCAACTCGCCTAGGCGAGATTTCACGCAGTGACAGAGGTGATCTTCTGGTATTTTCGCGCAGGCGAGAGCGACTCGCCTGGGCGAAACTACCAGGAAATCCTCTCTGTTCTTCACATCTAAGCTCGCTCAGAATCATCCACCACCCAATTTCACACACAAGCAGTCTCAAACACCAATTAAACACACAATCACGCAATTACATCACTCATGAACACAATTCACATCAAATTCAGTTGAAAGATCAGTTTCCCTTACCTTAAATAATGGAGAATGCTTTGGGTGAGAGCAACTAAGAGAGGAGGGGCAGAATTCTTTAGTTTAACCTAGCAATTTCATTATTCAGACATGGATGAGTGAGGAACACTCGATTAGACTCAGAATAGTAACCAGATTTCTAGTTTAAATCTGGAATTGGACCTCAAAACGAAATTTGGAGCTTACCTGGAGGAAGAAAGGCTAGGGATGGAGGTAGCTTGAGGATTTGTCGGGGTCACTTCTCCAGCATCTGATTCAGGAGCAGAAGAAATTTGGTTAAGTTTGAAGGTAGCAATGTAGGGGATGATGGTGAAGTAGAAAGTGAAGTGTTTAGTGTGTTGGAAAGAGGGGAAGAAGGAGACTGAAATAAAGGGTTATTACAGGAACTCTAAACAAAAACAAATCTTGTATATATGTAAGAGAATGCAAGCTATTAAAATGGAATTATTTTAGTGTTGTTTTTGTATTTTTGCATATGTTGAATGATATGGTATAATAAATTGATGATAATATTATATTTGATGACCTACGTTATGAAGATATCCTCATACACAAGTTGTGTATAGTTAGTATCCTAAGGACTTAGAATGTATAATTTATCCTTAATGAATAAATAACAATGTTTGTATAGGTCTATGACATGTTTTTTTAGGTAATTGTGATTTTCTTTTCTTTTGTTACGAAAGGTATGTGCAAGTTGTCAGGATTATAAGGAGGGGGTATCACTGGGGAGATACAACACCAATGAGATCTGAGCCTAACCACATAAGACACTGACACCACTCTTAACCCAAAACCGGGTTTATGGGTAAGTTTCAACACAATAGTAGCAAATATATCTTTAACATTGGTTAACATTTCTATCTCATATTATAAAATTTACAAAATACTAAATCATGAACATAAGCATTGTAAATGAACTCACTACATAATTAATCATAATTGCTTGCACTATTGGTTATGCTAAGCCACGTAATTGATTTTATGGTTAGACATAATCGATTATGTGTCATTTTGCTATGTACACAAGCAAAATGTGGTCCTCGATTTAAGCTAATTATAAAATCACTTAACATCCTAACAGTAGTATATAATCAAACAAAAATAGGAACATTATTGCTTTGATAAAGTTTATGTTCTTTTACTTGGAAGTGCTAAGAAGTTTAATAAATATGATAACAACTTCAAATGTACAAAACCAATTAAAGGGATGTTGTTTATCCCTCAACCTCAATAATACAACCTCTGATGGTCAAGGTTGGCCAAAAAATTAAATTAAACGTATTTGAATGAAAAAAGTTAAAATGCAATGCTATCATACCTTACGTAGAATTTGGGATAATTACAAGAAAATGTGGTAGATGTTCAAAGAGTGAATAAAAGAAAAAAACACAACGTGTCAAAAGAAAGATTCCTGTTGTGAAATGCACTTCCTAAATGCAATAACAATGATGAATCTCATCTATAATGTGTAGACAATGATAACAGTTGAAGTGACGGGTTCATTCAATATTACAGTGTATGTTTCAAGGTTAGTAAAGATGGTAGTAACAGGTCTTTAGTCACTATAAGAAATTTTGTAATTACAAATAATTTTCTTTTGAAAAAAGAAAAACTTGTCGGCAAAATGGATTTTATAGATGAATTTTAGAATTTGTATTACCAATATAAATATATGTCAGTAATGAATATGTTGGTAATGAATTTTAGTAATTTCTCGATAAATTATACCAATAATGTTGATAATAAATTCTACCAATAATTAATTTGTTAAAGTTTATCGGTAAATTAATCGATAAAATCAATATCACATTTCTTGTTAAATTTGATGAAATATTTTTTATTATTGAATTGGGAATGAGTGAGAAGAGAAATAAAGAGGAAGAGTTGACAAAGGAAAAAAGAAGTGACACTGACAATATTAAAAGAGAAGATAATAGAGAAGAGGGAGATGTGGAAAAGAGGAGAAAGAGAAAATAAGAAAAGAAGAAGAGGAGAAATAAAAAAGAAAAAAAATAATATCATCAATCACAAAAAATTGTCATTAATTATTAATAGTCAAAATTATTTAATAAAAAAAAATTTAGTGACGAAATTTTGTTATTACTAACAAATTTTGATTATCAATAAAAAAAATTTATATGCAATTAATTTTTTTTTATATAATAATTGCATGTTTATAAATAGTATCTAGTAATGAGAGTAATGGAGTGTTCGTTTAAATGGTTTGCACTGTTCAAGCAAATTTGGGAGTGCAGATCTCATGCAATGAGGGTGTTTTTTTACTACAATTTGCAGTGAAAGCAGAGAGCCTATTTGGGGGATGGATGATTTAATCCATCCACCCAAAAGTGAGGTGATTCGCATATATTTAGTTTAAGATTACGAAATTGCCCTTCCTTTTGGGAAACAACAGTTGGTGTGTGTGAATTGAATGCAATGGTGAGTGGTGAGAGCAGCGATGGGTTATCGGGGACGAAGATGAAGGAGGTGTTGGGATGTGGTGGGGGAGGAAGATCAAGGAGGGGGTGGACTGTGGTGGCGGATGAAGATGAAGGAGATGGTGGTGTATGGTGGGGATGAAGCTTGCGGAGGAATTGTGGTGCATAGGGTATGCACACTTATTACACAACTAGTGTGGTGCATTGTGTGTGTGTGTGTGTGTGTCTATGTGTGTGTGTGTGTCTATGTGTGTGTGTGTGTGTTTGTGTGTCTGTGTTTGTGTGTGTGTGTGTGTGTGTGTCTGTTTCTGTGTGTGTGTGTGTGTCTGTGTGTGTCTATGTCTGTGTGTGTCTGTGTGTGTGTGTGTCTCTGTGTGTGTGTGTCTTTGTGTGTGTGTCTATGTCTGTGTGTGTCTGTGTGTGTGTGTGTGTGGTACCAGTAGACATGTCAAAGTGAGCCAACCCAACTCATACGTCACCATGAGTCGGCTTGAAAATGAGTGAACCCAACCTGGCTCACTTTATGGTGAGCCAAAAATTTTGCAACCCGACTTAACCCACCACGGGTTGGTAGGTTAAGTGGGTTGGCTCACCAACCCACATAAACAAATTATTTATGCATTTATTTTTAAGTATTCAAATATTTGAATAATCTTTTAAACAATCCATGAGATGACGATCATAATAAAATGAAGAACTAATGTTTTCATCATGCTTACCATCAATATATGATGAATTGTTTTCAAGAAAGTTTTTATATAGTCCAAGAAAAAATGGCTAATACTACACATTTTCTGTCATGCTATTCAATAAAATATAAATAAAAAAACTACACATTTTTGTCATACTAATTTAGAAAAATTTGTTTATAGGACGGTTGCTTGAGTAATTTACTATAAAGATTATAGTTAAAGATGAAAGTATCAACGTATATAACTTAACAATCAAATTAATTAAACATTCAAACTATTCAAATATTATTGAGCATCATCCATCATCCTAACATTTAAAAATATGAAATCATGAACCTATATAATTAGAAATAGTAAATAATTATTAAAAAATACTGTAAAAAAATGTTGGTGGGTTAAGTGGGTCAACTCACCCTCAATCTGGCTCGAATTCGTTTAACCTGTGGGTTAAGTGAGTCGGGTTGAGTTCAACCCCCTTTTAAAAAAGTTGAATTTTTCTCGATCCAACCCGGTTCGAACCTGTAGTGAACCGGATTGGCTCACAGGTTAAAACCCTTTTTGACATCTCTAGGTACCGGTTATGTAACCAGTGCATTTTGTAAAGAGGAGAGTGACACCGATTACGTAACTGGTGTTGTGTGTTGTTTTTTTTCTGTTTTTTTTTTGTTTTTTTTTGTATAACTTTTGTTTAAAATTTAATTATATAAATTTTTTTTAAAATTTAATTTTATAACTTTTTTTACATTCATAAAAATTTAAATTCTTTTATTTTAAAATGTCATATAATTTTAATATTTTTTAATTCGTATTAATTATTTATAATTATTTTTCTAACATCAAATTACAAAATCAATCTCTTTTTTCATCAAAAGTATTTTGGTAACTTTCTAATTTTATCTATTTTTAAAATTTATTTTATCTATCACATCAATCAAATATTTCATCAACTTGCATAAAATTTATCTCCAAATCCACTCACTTTATCCTCTAAATCCACTAAAAAAATACATAAATTCATCTACTCAAATTTACACAAACTCATATTCACATTCTCCCCCAACTCCATATCCTCAAAGGAGCACACCTTAACTCTTGTAATAAAAATTCCCAAAATTAAATGATGGGATACTTTATTTGTAGAAATGATATTTTGACAACTTTCTCTTACAACATAAAATGTCATCTTTTAAGTAATTTTTAAATATTAAAAATAAAAAATAAAAAAAATTACTTAAAAAATGACACTTAAAATAATAAAAAAATATTGTCAAAATTTAGTAGGAAAAAAAATCATTTTCCTTATTCATAAATGCAGCTAAAAACCATGTACAGGATATTATTGATATCATGTGAACTCATAAGTCACGTCATCTTTAACCTAATTTGAATTGTGTTTATTTTAGATTATTGATTAACATTTTCAAATACATTATTAACTTATTTTTTTTAATTTTTTTAAGTGGTTTGAACTGTGGAACTGTTTTGTTTTGGATTATTGATGAATATTTTTCAAATACACTTTTTTATATTTTTAATTGGTAAGAGCGAAAATAAGATAAATTTATTCAATATCATAACTTTATATATATATATATATATATATATATATATATATATATATATATATATATATTTATAACATATAACATAGGAGATTTTACATTCTCTGTAGAATACTTACTCTCATAAACATAAGTAGATAGATGTCTTTTAACATTTTAAACTTGCAGTCTTTCTGTCTATTCATTAATTTTTTAAGTATTACAATTATAATTTTTTTTTACCATAATATTAGTTAATTTTCAAACATTTTAAATAAATCATAAATTTGATTCGCAGATTAAATTAAATTGCACAATTATTAAAACCAAAATTATCAATAATATAATTCCCAGTTTTTAATTTACTTACAACAGTGTCTATATTTTTTACATGTATGCTTTTACATTATAGGGATGTAATCATATAATAGAAAAAAAACAATTATATTTTGGAAGATAATAATTTGTAATTTATGAAGAGTTTATTTTTTTTATCTTTAAATTATTTCTCAATTTTTTTTAAAATTAACTTATATATTATTTTACTTTTACATTTGTAAAAATTCTATAAAATATTCTCTCAGGGAGAAGATGTATAAAAATTATATTATAATCCATGCTTATCTACATATTATTTATTGAAAATAAAATTTTATATAATTTTTATAAAATACAAAACTATATAGATAATATTTTATAATTTTAAAAATAATATTTTTATACTATTTTTAATAATTAATATGTAAATAACAGATTATAATATAATTTTTATATGTTATTTTACATAATTTTTTTATAAAATATAGTTTCTAAAATAATTTAATGAAATATTTATCCTTTATGAAGACTTTACCTTCCATTTATCTTCTGCTCATATAAAAAACGACAACAAAGGCACGATTCCATTCTCTTATGATTCTTCATTCAAACCACATCAAATACATTAATAATCCAAACACTCTCAACTCATATTTCCTTTATGCACAAATAATACATCTTAAAAAAAAAAACGTGTAAATGTTAGAATCACAAAACTTAACTTTAAGAGTAATAGTTGAACATTATATATATTATATATACTAATAATCATAATCGCTCAAAACAAGAAAATTACATCATCATTAATGGCTGAATCACATGCATCCAATAAAAGTAAAAGAAAAAAAAATCTTTTTTATTTTTATATCTACCCTAAGAGCTAGAAACTATAACTATACCAGTGTGACCAAATCAAATACTCTGCGTCATAAAGCAATGAAAGGACTAACAACAACAAAATAATAATAATAATAAATAAATAAATAAATTTTATCTAAATCTTCATCTTTTGATTTAGGCAATCCCTTCATGAAAGACTATGCGTACTAAATTTATAAGTTGCATAATCTATTTATTATAATAAACATTAGTAATATAATATATGAAATCTCCACCAAAAAATATTACATTTAAATTTAAACAAAAACTCTGCATTAGCCATTATGAAATTAACAAAATTTATAGACACTCTTGTACTCAAGGTTGAATAGATAGTGTGCATGGGTGCCAGCGTGAGCATGCATGTACTATGTATGTATTAGCACCATTGGTAATTGTAAATTTAGTTAAAATAAACTGCATCAGAAAAAATAAGTCAGTTATTGATGAAGTGTTAAATGTTACTGTACAAAAATTAATTATTCAGTGCTACAACAAAATGAATTATTCCATGTTATATAAAAATTAATTGTTAAATTAGAAGGTTGGTAGTGCATAGTTATTTAAACGAGTTACTTATTTTAATTTATAAGTATTATGAATGCTGATTTAAATAATTTATATAAAATTTATTACAATGTTAAGGTTGTTAAAGTGAATGTTTAAATTACTTTTGCATATCTTTGCATTAATATGTAATGTTTAAATTATTACTATTATTTTTTAAAATATTTACTTTAAAAAAATGTCCTTCAATAATGTTTATACAATTAATAACATCTTAATATTTAAAATACTATTTTCTTGTTGTTTGTATTCCATAGTAAACATTTGATTTGAAAGATCTGTTATAAATCACAGCATTAAATTTTAGCTTACATAAAAGTAATGCTAATTCTACCAAACTTTTACACCAATGCTTATATATATATATATATATATATATATATATATATATATATATATATATATATATATATATATATATATATATATATATATAATCTCATCACATATTTTTTTCGATCTTAACTTATTTTTTACTTTTATAATATTTTTCTATCTTTCTTTTTGTTTTTTCAATTTAGGAGTGAATCTTTTCATTTTCTTTAATAAGTTACAATAAATGGTTGTATGTTATGGACCCCGAAATTTTTATGTTGAAACATCATGAGATGACATAAAATTTAATATTGAAGATTTTTTTGAACAAGATCTTGAATCATAGTAATAAAATAATATATTTCTATCTTAAAAAATATAGTTGTATTAAAGAAGTATTAATGAAGTGTAAGTTTTGTAAAAAATTTGTAGTAAAAGTTAGAGAACAGTTAAAAAATAATAACAGAATATATTAACATTTAAAGTTAACATGTTGATTTAATAACTAAAAAGTCTTGTTTATATTGAAAAGTAATTATAGAGAAGAATTCAAAATTACAAAACAGTCATAACAAGGGTTTGTCTAGAATAATTCATAGTTATTTTTAAAATAAAGAAAGAAAACATGACATTAATTTTTTTTATAAAATAAAACTATTTGATGCATGAAATAATTTGTAGAAATTATTCATATTAGCTTCTATTAAACTTTTTTTTTAATTTATATAAAAAGTAGTTCAAATTTATAATTTATTTTTTTCATTATTTCTTCCATAAGAGTATTATAGGGATAATTTTTCCATATCCTAAGTCATTAATCTCATTAATATTAAGTTTAGATTTTTGTTAGTAATATTTTAATTTTGAAGTGGTGAATGAAAAATAAACATAACTAAAAAAAGCTATCCAATGTAATGGGTTAATTCTCCATAATAGAAAAAAAAAAGACAATAAAGCTACATAAACTTTTAGCTAAAGATAACTTGGTACCAAATTTGAAGAGAAAACCGTTAAAAAAAACAGTACTATTTAGCAAAAACGAAGTAAGTTATATTCATTGTCAGAGTTAAGTACACCAGCTATCTATCCAATCCAACATATACTATCAAGACCTGCAAAAAATGTAGTTTTTAGTTATTAGCAATTATGACTAATCAAGCATTGAGATGATAACTCATTTATGATTTACTTTTTTTGATGGGTTTAAAGTATAGTTTGTTTCTGACATTAAATTAGACAACCTTTCATTTTCTAAAACTTTGTTGTGAGACATTAAACATGATTCTATACTCAGTGTTGTTATGTTTTGTTGTTAGAGAGAAAAAGCAAACCACAAAACTAGAATTCTCTTATTTGAGGGAAATAAAAAAGAAACTGAATTGTGCCATTGAAGGAATCCCCAAGGTGGTCACGAGAAAAGAACTTGCAGCAGAGGTCTGTGGGGGACGCCATGAACATACCGAGCTGTAATGGTGGTCACATTACAAACGCACGTACTCCAAAATAATAACTTCATACTTTGAAGAAACAAAACTCTGATACGTTTGAATTAAAAAATAATATGAGCAAATGCAGACGAACACATAATTAAATTGAAGTTATTAGTGTTAACAGGAACACCAATGATTAAAAAGCTCTCATTAGATGGCAATAGCAACAGGAATAGCATGAATCCGACGACGGTTAGGCGTTTTTGTTTTCATGTTTGAATTGTAGTTTTCCGTTTTAACAACGGTGGCCCTGACAGTGGCACGCAATTCTGGCATTGGCACGCAATTTAACTAAGGACTGTGTTTTTTCTCTGTTTCCTACTCTGTCCCTTTATTCTCTCCCCATTTTATGGTGTTTGCCCTTGTGATTGTATTTTCTTCATCATTACTATTTTCAATTTTATTTGGCCCGTCACATTTTTCTACTCTCTTTCTTCTTCTATTCTTCAGTATTTAACCAACACACAATCCACAATGCATTCCCATCTTCTTCAACCTCTCTCTCTCTATATATACCAAGGCCTTGTGATCTAAACTAAATTCAATCCAACTTTAACATTCTTGAGTTGATTGCTGCATTATTTGTTTAGTTCGATTCAGTTTTTTCTTTTACTGGTAATAGAATATTTTCTTTTCGGTTGTTTATTTTGTGAGAGTGAAGTTGTCTGTATCTATTTTCGTGGTTGTGTTGCTTGTTTGATGGCACTGAGTTTTGTTGATTTCAGGTACTGAGTTGTCGTTTTTGTGATTTTTGATCGCGGCGGAGAAGGTATGCTGCACTGCATGCGTTAGTGTTGAGGTCGTTTCTGCTCTGCTTTGGTATATATATTGTTCCGATTGTTAGTGTTGGTTGAGTTTGCAGGTTTTGGTGTGGAAATGTTCGGGGCTGGGACGAGTAGAGGGCAGGGGAGCGGTGAGCCGGTGGGACCCGTTTTGGTTTCGAGGCGTTTTGTTTGGCCTCACGGTGGAAGAATGGTGTTTCTAACAGGTTCCTTCACGAGGTAACGACTTGAGTTATTGAATTGTTTATTGCCACGGTGGTTCTGTTGTAGCCGTTTTGATCTTTTAGATACGCGTGTGTGCGTTATTAAACATGGGGAAGTGTGACCGTGCGATGGTGTGTGTGTGTGTCACTGAATGTCACTTTGATTGCTTTTTTTTTTTGGCTGTTTTCTAACTTTTTGGTAGTTCGTTTTTTTTTTTTAACTGCAGAATATAATTAATTTAAATACTTCCCCTTTTTTGTACTCAGATGGCAGGCAATTGTACCTATGTCACCCAGGGAAGGATGTCCGACTGAATTTGAAGTTATTTGCGCCTTAACGCCTGGATATCATAAGGTTGTTTGGCTTGGCCTCTATGAATTTTCGAAAACCTGAGGAAACTAACTTATAATAAAAAGAATTGTCTTGTTCCCATATATGGTCAATGTTTTAGGTCAGAATGCACCTCTTTCTCTTTATCAGAGTTGGGGATCAGGAGGTCACTGTCACTCACAGAGAAAGGATAAACAAGGAGCTTGCTTGTGAACTAATTGCGTTAAACAACTGAGATTTTAATGTCATAGAATAGTCAAAGAAACAAGTAAACAACTTCATGATGATATTTATCTTTCTTAACCAGTTTGTTTAACTTATAGTCTCATTTTTATTTTTATGCTGTAAATATGATTTCAAAATTAAATGTCAATGGTTGAAATTTAAAATCAAGTACTTTTTGGTAATTTGCATCATTCAAGAAAGTCATATATGCAATTTTTTCACAGACAACATGACCATCTAGATTGTAGGTTAGATTAAAAGGTATTGTTGATGTTATCATGTAATGCTTAAAGTTCTGTGTCTTTGTGCTTAGTCCAGATGGAAGATTAGACCACCTTCTATCTAAAACTTTAATAATATGACTATGGAGAAAGACACATTGCTGTTCAAGCAACCCATTTAACAAAATCTTTTATCATGTCATGTTGATTCACATCAATTAAAAACTTGTATTAATTTTTATTCTTACTGCATGTCATCCGATAAAAGGAAGAATTAAAATAAATAATCATGCCCTTTTTAAAGACACATTGAGGGTGCAAGTACTTGAGTGGCCTATTGGACGATTGAACCAGATGGTATATAATTTCAGTGAGAATTAAACCCTTTTTTGTATTAAATTTGATTCATTTGAAGGTGCAATTTCTGATGCGATTAATTTTTCTAAAACTTTGTTTTGCTGATGCTTTGGCCTAGCTTATGTAAAACTTCTATTCAATCCCTTATAAAACAAAAAAAAAAAAAAGGAGAGTAAGCTTTATGAGATTTTCTACGAATTGACACGGGTAAATATACACTCTTGATCAGGTATACAATTTTTCAGTAACATATAGCTTTATTATGATCTTTCTATTTATATTCTTTCTTTGCTTGAGAATCAGTTTCTTTATTGTTGGTGTAAACATTTTCATAGTTACATTTATGGACTGTTAGAATGTAAGAAGAATATGTAATAGTATCTTGATTGTTCTTAGCATAATTTAGCGCATCTTTGATTATCTTGAAGATTAGTTTAATATTTCCCTGTTATATGATGATTTGTTTCCTGATATAATTAACATTATGATCTAGTATTACGGTATTAGTATAAATAAGTGTGCTTTATATTTTATATCATCCCGTAACTCATTAAAATTCACCAGATTTTTATTCAAACTTGCTATTCTGTCAACTTTCTCCTTCAATAATTAAAAACTTACAGTTTCAATATGATATCAGAGTGGCAATATCCTCCTTGACTGGTCATGTCACTATAGTATTCTGCGGTGGCGTTCCCATAAAATCTGACTACTCCCTTTTACCATTGTTGTTTGCCACTGCCGGCAAGTTTTCCTGTGGCCGCAAATTTTTTTTCTGAGATGTAACTCAAGCTTCATTCTTAGTCCTTGTCATTGGCCATGGTCACTTTTGTTTCTATCCTAAACCATCTGATGTTCGTCATGATGTTTTATGTTCACTGCTGATTGTCTGGGTAATTTAGTTTTTCCAATGAGTTAGTGATAGACTGACTGATTCATACCAGCCTCTTACTGAATCATTCTGATGGCGATTTCTCGAGTCTGACTGATAAGTCATGCACCTGGTCATGCAACATTCCAGCTAACTCTCTAGGATGATGATCATTCCAGATATGATAGAGCCCATGTTATATTGAAAGAATTTATTTGTAACAACCATAAAGCTTACAAGCTAAACTTGAGTGGGTGTTAGAGTATATATGAAAATATCCAATAAGCTTTGGATTATTAACCTCAGTAATCTTTAACTGCAGGGTGAGTAATAGAATATATGAAAATTTACCATTAGTGTCTTGATTTATCTTGGAAGAATTAGGAGTATCCTAAATCATCTCTTCGGATTAGTTTCCGTTTTCTTTATTTAGCTTTAGGACTATGATCAGTTATCGGTATAAAGAAGGGTCAGCACTTTGTGCTCTGTAAAAATATTGAACACATCAAATATTTCATAATTCGATTCTAAATGACCATTCATCCTCAATACCTTAAGCCCTATATGTTCAACAAGGACATTAGTAGATTTGGTTCTTATAATTTAAACAGGATTACAAATTTAAGTCATTGCATATTTGGTATGAATATTTAAATTTTGATAACATGTTTGTTCTACATGATGACATAGTTTGTAGCTTTGCTTTTGCTTTTTCTTTGACGTTTTTTACATTTTGGCCTGTAATAATCACTAATTTGTTGCTATTGTTTAATATAATACAACTGTCTTGCACAGTAACTGATATTTACGGGAAAATTGTGATATGGAAAGTGTATTTCTTTCATTATTACGTTTATAACATTGTTTCCACTTTTGTGCAGTACAAATTTAATGTAGATGGTGAGTGGCGGCATGATGCGCATCAGCCATTTGTATATGGGGACGATGGGATATTTAATATTTTTTATGTAGGGAGACAACCAGTTATTTTTCCTCCTATCTTAAGTGCTGAAACACCTGGTCGATCCCACATGGAGGTTGACAACGATGTCGTTGGGCATGTGGTAAGTTTTTTCTCCAATACGATCTTTATCGCCTTGACTGTTGCATATATGTGTTTGGATAGTATTCTAAAGAATATAGAGTATTACAAGTGAATGAAACTTACAGCTATCGTTATCCTTAAAGTATATTTTCTTCTGTTAACTTAAACTAGCATGCATGCATTTTAGTCCTACTTGGACATTTTTATCATGTGTGTGTGAAACTACCTATGTAGCTGACGTTTCTGATTTTGATGAAAGGCAAGAAGATGCTGATGTGATATAACTTAAGATATTAAATGATAAATTCATGACTACTCTCATTTTTCCACAAATCCACCCAAAAAAGTGCAAGAACCTTCTTTGCTTGCTTACCTGGAAGTGGATAGGAATTTTGAGCTTACTTGTAACGCCATGTATGTGACAGTTGTTGCTGCTAGGGTCAAGACAATTTGTTGCTAACAGGGTCATGTCATGGCAGTAGTAAATCCCATTTCCTTAAATGACCGAACTTAGAATTTAAGATGAGAATCATATATTGATTAGAAGAAATAATGAAGATTTATTTACTTTAAGGCGACTTCTTTTCCTTTTATGATGATATAGAAGCAATCTTCAGCCTTCATCTTTCATAAGCGTTTGGAATAATTGGTATTTGACATGGTATCAAAGCCTCTTATGAGTTTTGACCAAGTGGTTGGGATTTCAATCCTTCACACCCTCACTTTTCAAAATAAAAAGTTCAATGTCAGCAAACAGTAGAGTAGACTGATGCATGTCAGCATTTCAAGCTCAAAGGGCACTTGTGTAAGGGAGTTGTAGCAGTAAAAAACTATAAAAACAAATTAAGACTAAAAATCTAGGTAAGAGTCTTGTTCAGCACTCTATGTACCCAATCTTAAGCATTAAGTTAATAACCTAAGTTTTTGGAACAATTAATATTTGACGGCCTTGTTCCTCTTACCACAGTGACACAGCAAAAGGAAATCATTAGAAGAAACTTATTCTTAAAGGATTATTTTAATAACTTTCAAGGTCAAATGTGTTTACCTGATTCCCTTAAGGAGTTTCCTTTTCTCGGTGAGAGATAATTTTTGTGGACATTCCCTTGCCCATTTTGTGGAACAATGTCTTTTGTTTAGCTTCAAAGGCTATGGACTGAGTAGGGAAAGTCTCTATAGTGATGCACTGGCTATGCTGTTCTATGTCATGTCTGGCTCGAGAGATATGTTGTATGTTCAAGAACTCTCTTCTAAGCCTCTAGATCTAACAAGGGACTGTCATTTTTCTGGCATCTCTTTTGGGTAAAACCTATAATCTATTTAACTGATTCTTTATCACATATGTACAAAGGGGTTGGAGAACCTTATTCTATTGACAATTTTGTTTTTGTTTTTCTTGTTTCTTGTTTCTTTCTTATATAAGATGTTGTTAACTTGTACTCTCTCTCTGGGGTGTGTGTGTGTGCACACTTTCTTTCTTTCCTGTAGTAATATTTCTTTTTTTACTCAAATAAAAAAATTATGCTGGAAATTCTTGAATCCTTTAAGCATTAATGTTTGCTCGAAAGAAAGAAAGAAATTTTTTGTATTCTATATCCTTTTCTTAAAATGGCGTCAGAATTAGTTTGGTTCCATAATCCTTTTCGTCCTGAAATTATGTTAAACTAAAAAATCTACCTTGACATTGAAACTTTTTCAGGAAGCTAAACCCAGGATGTCAGAGTCTGATCTGCAGGTCTCACAACATCGTGTTTCGGTTTTCTTGTCTACACATACTGCTTATGAGTTGCTTCCCGAGTCAGGCAAGGTATGAATACTTCTTCTCTCCTAATCTTTTAATGTGTCCAACTGGCCATTCAATAATAGTTTCTGTTCTTATGTGAAGCTCAACATCAGCTATAGATTTGATTTATTGAAATTTCAGGTTGTTGCCTTGGATACAACTTTACCAGTTAAGCAAGCATTCCATACTCTTTATCAAGAAGTATGTTTTTTTCTTCCACTCTTAAAACTAATAATGAATAGGTGTTTATCTCTTTTTTTTCAAATCAGAGAATACACCCACACTCGTTATGTATGTTTATCTGCTTTCAGGGAATATCTACAGCTCCTGTGTGGGATTCTAGCAAGTGCCAGTTTGTTGGAATGCTTAGTGCTATGGACTTCATTTTAATACTAAAAGAGGTTTGTCAGGAATAACATTTTATTAAAACATCCTGTGTCAGGTTCTAGTGTAAGTAACTAAAAAAGAAAACTTGTCAAATGGTAATTAATGACAAAAAATGAAATTTCCAAAATGTATATCTTGAACTATGCTTAGACTATTGTGAAGTTGAAAGAAATCACAAGGAACGTGATAATACTTGATCTATTCTTTGGTTTATTCATGGCATACATTAATGTTGCAAATCTTAGTTGTACTTTGCCATCACTGGTAAACATGTATTTTCGTCCAATTACCAATCATTTTGGCTTTACATGCGACTAGTTAATCTCATGAAATATTTTAGTGAATTTTTCTAAGGAGAACATTGAATATGTGCCTGCTGGATCCTTGATGCTTTGTTCTTGTGAAACTTTTAATTCTTTTTCCCCTCTCCTCACTGTGTCCTTGTTGCAGCAGCAGTTGTATATCTTTTCTTGCTTCTGTTCTGTCCTATTTGTCACTTTTGATGCCAAACAAAACCATAAGTTCTTCCTGAATTCTTTAACTTAACACGGTATTGGAGCTGAAATTGATGCCCTCTCCGTAGTTCCCAGTGGTTTTTTTCGCAGTCAAATTCAAACCTTTATTCTTTTTTCCCTCTCCTTCTCATTGTCCTTGTTCTAGCAGTAATTTTTCTATAGATATTTCTGGACTGCATCCTGGCTGCTGTTCTATTCTATTTTCTGTTGTTGACGATCAAGAAAACCCTAATTTCTTCAACAAAATCTTGTTCTATTGTGACCCTATAGAGCTTTTATTAATGGAGTTGTTTTCATCTTCACAAACGGCGTGCTTTGTTTAGTCACTTGATGGTTTTCTGACAACCTGGGTGTAATGCTAGATATCTACCATCCTAAGTTATTATAGTGTATACCTGTCCAGAAGACTTTCCATTCTCTGATTGCTCTGATTTTCTTTCTCCTAGAAAGCCCTCATGAGCAAATCAATGGAATCTGTCATGCCTTGCCCTGTTGGCATGTGAAGATCGTTACTGGCCCTATACTGGTCTACACTTCTCGTGATTCAGTTACACGGATAAATTTTTTCTCTAAAATACCATCTGATTCAACATCTTTGATTTTTATAGCACTCTTATAGAGAAATACACAGCTATATCACTCTTATAGAGAAATACACGGCACGTTTCTGTAAATTCTGTGGCTCATCTAACATGCTTAATTTCAGTTGGGGATTCATGAAACAAACATGACTGAAGAACAACTTGAGACACATACTATAGCAGCATGGAGAGAGGCAAAGGAACAAGAAGGCGCAATTGATAGCAGAGGGAAAAAATACCCTCAACATTTAGTTCATGTAAGTGCTTCTGAGCAGTTGCGACAAATATTCCACGTATCAAATTTATTTTCCAATTTCATATATTCGTGATATTGTTTACATTTTAGGTAAGTTCAAAAGGTCGTATGCTCTAGAAATAGGGAATTAATCCGGGATTCCACTACATATGATTGACTAAAATTATATTTATTAATCGATAGATAGATAGATAGATAAATTAAATGTGATTTCAACATTATAACTTTGATGGGATTGCTTGTTAGTCATGTATTTCCTGCTGATTGTGATTTCATGTTATCTTTTATGATTGTATAGTATTTCATTGCTATGTTTATACATATTCTGCAGGCTGGGCCCCTTGAGTGTCTAAAAGATGTTGCTTTAAAAATTTTGCAAAACAAGGTGGCAACAGTTCCTATTATCCATTCCTCTTCAGAGGATGGTTCATTTCCTCAGCTGCTACACCTTGCTTCCCTCTCAGAAATACTAAAATGTAAGCTTCTAGATTTATTGGCTAAGCATAAATGGTTTGGAACTAAAGTATGGACTTACTTTTCAGGTATATGCAGGCATTTTAAGCACTCTTGGGATTCCTTGCCAATTCTTCAGCTACCAATTAGTATGTTACCTATAGGTACATGGGTGTCAAAATTGGGGGAATCCAATAAACAGCCACTTGCTATGCTATGGCCACATGCTTCTCTTAGTGAAGCTCTGTCTCTGTTGATTCAAGGTGACTATTCTTCTCTTTCAAAGCAGGTCAAGTCTTTTGTTCTGGCTAGATGTTGAATGGTCATTAAGTTTGTTTCCTCAAGTTACAGTTATTTTTCCTCCTCAACAAAAGGAATTCTTTCAAAGCCTTATATTTAAAAAGTGTGTATCACTAAAGGAAGGGAACAGAAAATCGAAAGATAGATTTTTGGATAGATGCATCTGATGCACCATTATGCACCGAGTGTCTAAACCTATAGAAACAAGTAGTGAGTTGGTCAAAACAGCATGATGGGACTCAAATCCGAAAATATCATGTCAATTGTGTGTTTTTATTATCCAGCTTACAGAGAAAATGATATACCACTTCTACCTTGGTATTTTCAAATTTGGAGTTTTTCATTCTTTGATACGGGAATAATTTTCCCCTTGCAATAGGAACTAAGAACTTCATAATTCTTGATTTATTATATAGTAGTGGTATTAATGTTAGAAGCAAAATAAATCCATATTAATTATTCTGTATCTTGTGGTATCTTATGTTTGCTGTCGTTTGCAGCTGGAATTAGCTCCATACCAATTGTGGATATTAATTATTCATTACAAGATATCTATTCTAGAAGGTAGAAAATCTCATTTTTTTCCTGTGTTCACATTTGTGATTCTCACTTTTATGCTTAAAAGGAGATGTTCCATAAAAATAAGCATCTATGTGATTTGTATTGATATTTTCTTCTCAGGGACATTATTGCCTTGGTTAGAGATAAAATTTATGCAAGGATAGATCTGCATGGGTTTAGTATCCATCAGGTAATTCCTCTCTCTCTCTCTCTCTCTAAATTCGTGTGACTCTATTGGTAACTTATCCTTAATTATTGTATTTTTTGTAATGAAAGCTAATCAATAATGTAATCTTTTGTTTTGATGACTCTCAAAGGTCACCGCAGCCTTTAGTCCTCTACATCTAAAAGTGAATCATTCCTAACCCACTAGCAATGATCATATTTTAATGAACTGTATCTCTTGTGTGTTTTTCTTTCCTCCTAATCACTAGTTGCACACGTATCTTGTGGTATTTGAACCTGAACCATATAACATGCCACTTCTACTTCAACCTGAGACTGAGTCAGCATGAATGTTGTTTAGTTGAGCATTCTTGTATTGAAAATATACCTAAGGTTTGGACTCTAGTTTTGGCTTATTTTAGAGTGTGCTTAATTGATGCCAAAAGAAAAAAAAATCGTTTATTGTGTGATGAACTTGTATAAATTGGGCTTTATGGTTGCAGGCATTGCTTTTGGGACGAGATGCAGGTTTTCCCAGCGGGCTCCCGAATGGGCCGAGATGTCATATGTGTTTGAGATCTGATTCATTATACCAAGTGATGGAGCGGTTGACAGACCCTGGTATTTCTTCTGCACTCACAAACAATCCCCTCCCTCCCCCTTTCTTCATCAAAAACAAAAAACCAATAAATAGATTCTCTTTACAGGTGTTAGAAGACTGGTGGTTGTGGAGGCGGGTACCCTGCGTGTGGAAGGTATCATTTCCATTGGTGACATCTTCAGATTCTTGTTATGCTGCTAGTTGGGGAGATATAGCTATCATTTTGAATAAAGGGAATAATTGCAGTGCAAGCCCCGGAAAGTACTTGTTCTATCAAAACTATTTATTTTATCTCAGTTATTTATGAACCTGCCATCGTTATTTGCTTCATTTTGGTCTTTGGTTACTTACACGGGCACCTTCAGCTGTGACCCGAAAACTACTCTAAATTCAGGGATTAGTTATTTATCCTTTAAACAACTTCACAGTGTCATGATTTTCTCCTTCGTGCTGTGCTAACAGAAATCAAGGACGAACAAAAAAAGAAAGGACCTGTAATAGGGTAAATATTTTGCTGGCACATCACTGGCTGGCTGATCCTATGCGACTAGGATTAAAAGTGGATTAAAAAGGTTTTTAGCCTCTAAACATTGACCTCAAATTTGAATTGAATCTCAAACCAGATTTTGATATAATTTAATTTCTAAATTTTAAAAAGTAAATTAAAATATTCTGACCAGGTTAAATTTTTTGTTTTGACGTGTAAAATATTATTTTAGACTGATGTTTGAGCTATCACAACCGTTCGACACTTTTTAAGTCAAATACTAAGATATAACACTATTTAACATGAAAAACTTAAAGTTTGGGTGAAGAAAGTTATATCTATCTAGTTTCAAAGTTTGAGAATAGATGAGTTTTATAGACCACGAACATGTTTAACTACAATAATGAATTTTAATTTGATATCAAATTTAGAAACCACGAACATATTTAACTACAGTTATATCTTATATGTCATTCATGGTTCTGAAAAGTCATTCTCTTAAAAGAAATCCTCAAGCTCAAAGTTGAATGATTCTTTCTCTGTTAATATTTAGCACACACCATAAGCCTGTTACTTTGGTGCATTTTTTTTTTTTTTACTTAGTGCAGGTGGTGATTGAAACTAGGCAATTACTTTCTCACTTTCATGATTCCTTCTTTAACTATACTTTTTCAAAATTCTTACATTTTTTTTCTTAAAGAAACTATCTGTAATATAGTTAAAAGTTCATAAATAGAACTTTTAAAGGTATTTCAGAAAGTTTTATTTGAAAATTTGGAATAAATTGTATACTATAGAATCTGAAATTAACATTTAACAATTTTAAGGTGAACATTAACATTACAGAATTTATTTATAAAGTGAAGTTCATAATTTCATATTTTTTATGTATAAATTATAATTTAGTTTATTTTTAGTTAAATATTTTTCAAAAGTAATGATTTTAGAATATTGTTTTCCTGGAGCAAGTAAAACATGGGTGAGAAAAGAATTGGTGTGACATACACAGGTTGAAGTCCCGCGAACTCTTTGAATGGATTAATTCAGAGTCCAAAATTTCTAATGATGTTTTTGGTGTTGATTTTTATTGAACATTAAAAATATATCGTATTAATATTTTAAATATTTTTTTAATATATTTTAAAACGTTAAAATTAATAATAATCAATATATTATAAAAATACAATAAAGAAACAGTAAAAAAAAAATAGCATAGAGAATTCAAATTCGTAAATTCAATTTGGTCCAATGAATGGAGTTTACATGACTTCTTAATGGCGACTATTTTGATTTTTGTCTTTTGTCAAGATCGTATTTTGATTCAAAAGTTTTGAATCTTGTCTCCTAAAAAGTCGTAATATACAAATGTAACAAGTTTTGATTAGAAATAATTGAAAACGCGAAGGTCTTTGATCAGTTGTTAAAATATTTAGTCTATACAACCTATATTGTGTTATCGGTTGATAAATGATCTAATTGAATTCCATGAATAAAAACTCTCTTTTTAATGCTTCTTCCTAAAATGCTTCCTGTTTTTTTCTCAAATTATTATTGAAATAGTATTTTTGTGATGTTATCTAATAGTAATTAGTGTTGGTTTTTAATGTATTAGATCTTAATCTTTAGAGGAAAACTTTTTTTTTTAGCATTGAAGACATTTTTCTTAATTTTCTTCAAATTCTTAAGAAAATGTGATTAGATATAGAAGAGTAATGAGATACAAGGAAGATAGTATGGAACAAGTGCAAATAGAATACCTCAGCTGTTGGCTAAGGCTAGTCACCTCAAATGAGTGAATTTTCCTTTTTCATATGAATTAAAAATTTTATTTAATTTCTTTACATTTTTATTTATAATTTGTGTATAAAAAAATAATTTTATTTTTTATTTATATTCTTCGTCCTATAAATATTTTTAAAAACTGTTTGTTCAAAAACATATCTCAAAGTTAAGTAACTTAAGTAGTTACTTAGGTCTTGTTTGTTTCCAACGACGGAAACACGTTGATCACAGAAATGCGATAATTTTGATTAGATCGATGCAGATATTCAAGGAAAAAGTTGTGTAGAGTTTTTTTTTTTGCTGGTAAGGTGAAAAATACGAAGTTAGTGAGTTATTTAAATGTTATATTAATTTTTATTTATAAAATAATTTTATATTCAATTAAAAATAATAAACAAATAAAATTTTTATTTATAAAATAATTTTATATTCAATTTAAATGTAGTGGTTGTTATGTTAATCTCTTATCTTCTTTCCCTTAATTCAAACACTCTTACATTCATCTCATTTTCTCTTCAAATTTACTTAAATCCAGTCTTTCAAATCCATATTCAAATCTATATAGTGTTTTATGCTGTGTTTGGATTAGGGTGTGAATTTGGGAGAGTGAATTTGCGTTGATTTACAAGTAAATATGAGATTGTTTGAATTAAAGGAAAGATGATATGATTTGAGTGGATATAAGTGAAAAGTTTATGAAAGTTTATGTATGACGTGATTGATAAAATTTAATAAATAATAATTATTAAGAGAATAAATTGTATGATTATCATTTTATCCTTCAATATAAATAGAAGAAAAGATATTTAAATAAAATTAAAAATGTTATTTAAAATTACAAAAATAATATTTATCCATATTATAACCAATAACTTAGAATAATTATTATTATTCTCAATTATAACTTCAAATAATTTATAATATAGGTAGTTTAATTTTAACTCCACATTTATTTAAATATATTTTATTTTATACAATTAATTCATTTACAAAATATATTTATTTAAATAATAATAATATTATTATTATATAATACTAATTATTATAATAATTAAAATTAAAATTATATATATAATAATAATAATATACAGTGTTATTAATATCTATATAATTATTATATATATTATTTATTATATAATACTAATTATTGTAATAATTATAATTATAATAATAATAATTGTTATTATATATATATATATATATATGTATATTTGTTATAATATGTATATTTGGAAAAAAAGAAACTAATAAATATAATAAATATAAGTAAATTAAATTGTTAAAAGAGAGAGACAATAAAGTAATTTTAATACGATGATTTGGCTTTCTCCGCACTTCTCTTCATTTTAGAGAGTGTCAAAATTAGCAACTCACTTACAAATCCACACTCAAATCATCGCAAACAAACAGGTCCAAACACGTTTTGAAGTCACTTTCCATCCACATGAACAATATTCATGCGGATCCAAAGACAACATTAGTGATAATTTAAAGAATGATGAATTTTTATGATCACAAATTTAGTTTTCTTTAAGAGTTGAATTTTCAGATAATGATCTGTGTATCATTAACATACTATTTTTAAGTGTATATAAACTACAATAAAAATAATTTTATGATTATCAAATTGATAAAAATAATATATTAAAAAATGGCATTAAAATTATTATGGCTATAAGTGATTCAAGTTTAATTGACTTATTAATTTTAACCCAATCTAGTTAATATTATCTAAATTTATCTTCTATTTTAATTTAGCATCTTAATTATCATTAAGTTATGTTGGATTATTAGATTGAATGATCAAAAAAATGTCAGCTTTTATTAAAGTAACCTTTGCGCAAAAACATGTGTATTGTACTTGTTAATGTATGTAGACAACATCTTTATGGTAAATCAATATAAAGATGAAAAGGCTTAAAAGACCTCGGTGAAGTAAATACTTGGGATGAATTCATACAAATTAGATAATGAAAAAAATTACATTTATGTCACTAAGTTATTTGAAGGTGGATGAAAATTTAAGATGCATCAATCTAAATCAGTAAGTAACAATTCTTTGTTATCCAAATTTGTGGTTTTGAAACACGTGTGCACGAAAGATTATTATTACAAGTGACTTCAATTAGAATAAGATCTTTCAAAAGTCAGATTAATCAAAAAATTCGACGAGGATAAACTATAAATAAACCCATATAAGAATTTTTAACATCACACCCAATGTAAAATGTGAAAAGTTAATATTATATCTTGACCATTTTCTATTACATTTGAATATTATACAAAAGTTTTGTTTTGATAGTTTTATTATAAATAATTATCTGATGTGTAAGTGACTTTTTTTATTATAAGTGGTTATTTTAAGTTTAAAATAAATAACTATTTAAAGATAAAATTGAAAAAATTATATAAAATAAAAAAGTAGTTAAACATAAAATAATATGATTTCTAAATAAATAATAATATTTTGATTCATTTTAACCTGTCACTTTAATTACCCTTTAATTATCTATTTTAATTTCTTTTAAAAGTGTAATGTGATGATCTCAAAATGAATAATGAATTAAAAATAGATAAAAATAAATAAATCAAAATATCACCATCCTTTTTAAATACTCATCGCCAACCCCCAAAAATGTCTACTTTGACCACCGAAGGTTTATTTTTCCTCCGGCGCGCAGTTACAAAATAACCCATATCAAAGTTTAAAAGATCCAATTCCCATCAAACCGAAGCTTTACTAGCTTGTCTATCTGCAGATTAAGATGTTTCCCTAAAACAGATAAGAAAAAAGAAAAACATAGTGTTTTTTTATTAATTACTTAAAGAAAAGTAGATTTTGAAAATAATGAATAATTTTTATTGAATATTTTTTTATTAAGAAGCAGCATTTGACGCAAGATTAAAAAGACAGGGCAGTGAATTGCTTGCATGATTTCTACTACCACCGTTTGACCTATTGGTGTGGAGTAAAAGAAATTATTGTAGCTCAATAAAAAGACATGACAAAGTGGGCAAAGAACCCGTATGTGATCTGAACAATATTTCAGATCATATGTACATCAGCTACATTGGATACAAATCAAGTAGGAATCAGAGCTAAAATCTGTGTTTTGATTCTTCCCATGCACATTTGAATTTCTCTATAAATAGGAAGGTTTTGAGGACAGCATGGATGCAAGCTGCTAACTGCAGAATCTAATATCTGAGCCACGTCAGCTGGAGGGTATTGCCGTTCAGTACAAGTCTGCGAGTCAAAACAACATTCCTGTTTCGTTAACAAGATTTGTTCCATAAACTTGAAATCTTTAGAAAACAAGTTTGGCCGGATCAAAAATATATACAAAATAATCAGAGAAAAGAATACAAAAATTACCTGAATCATGATTAATGTAGCAACACATGAAGTGATAAGATCTGATGGAAGTTCAGTATCAAATTTGTCAGAATAATTATGTAGTTTTGCACCAGATGGATCATTAAGTATAGACTCTGATACACTGCAAGTTGAATTATTAACGTGATAGAAACTGCCATTTGCGTTCACTTGCTCTTGAGACCTGATCACAGGTAACCTAGACTTGGAGGCCAACTGCTGATGATTAATAGAATCCAATGCTTGCCCAATCTTCACGAAAGCATCTTCACCTTCCTTTGTCAAAGACAATGCCTGAATTATAGCATCCAAAAGGGTCAAAAGTTTTCACAAAAATTAGAGTTCGAGAAAATACTTGAACGATCCATAGACAGGACATACCTTAAATGCAGCATCTACCATTGCATGTGCCCTTGACCTGGATCCTTTAATAATTTGAACAACAGTTGACCCAATCTCTTGTGTAAGAGAACCATCCAACATATTGGGAAGATCGTCATGAACACTAAAACCTGCTTGTGGCTTCATCCATGGTGGCAGAGAGTTTCCTCTGTAGGTATTGCGCTGCCTCAGTTGTAACATTGCATCAGAAACCTGTAAGTTACAACCAATCAAAATTTGGTTCAAGATTGATGCAGAACGTTGTAATGAAAGAAATAATCCATTGGAAGCCACATGCCTGCCCACTGGCTTCCTTTAGCTCTACCAGTACCGTGGCATAATGCTTCTTGAAAACCTCAGAATCGTTTAAGCATTCTATGCCATTTTGGTTTTCCAATATATCGCTATTTGAACTTCGAAGTTCCATCAACAATGTCTCCTGTAAGAGCAGCCAACAGAAAAGTAGGTGCAAGTTCACCCATAGCAATGTAAATTTACGTATAGGATAGACTAGCGCAATTAATATTAAGAAAATAACAAATTGATAATAATTGTCTACTTCAAAAAGTATAAACCTTTTTATCTAGAGCACGCTTTAGTTCAGAAAGTGCATGTATGTCAGCTTCCCTAGCTTGATGGTGTGTTACTTTACATGGTTGAACACAACCTGCTTGTGCACAGAAGTTATCGACGGTAGCAACCATAGCCTGGGCAAATAACATTATTAACAACGTGCAAATGAAAAAATAAATTCGTTTGCTTATTGGTTAAATGTTTCAAGCATCAATGTTTCACCCATTAGTGGTGAAATCTGGAGTGCCAATCCAAGCAAAACGGATGAAAATTTCAATAACCACTACAACACCTGTATTGTGAATTCCTTCAGCCAATTTTATTTTAACTTCAGAAAAGTATTAGGCAGGTAAATCCATCCAGTTAACCACAGAGCAGAACAACAGGAATATATGTGAATGTTTGTCCACTACTCAAAAAAGTCATAGTGAAATAACTGGCATCAATCATCAAAAGTAAAAACAATGAAGCTCTACCATCAACTGCTCAAGCTTATTTTATTTCAGATAAAAGGGCAGAAAAATATTATATTTCAATGAAAAAAATTAAGCGCTTAATTTTGATGCACTGTTATCTTAAATATTTTTAACACTACTATAAAGTGATCTGTTAACAGATGATTATATGTTGAACCTTTAGAGTAGCAAATATTACAGTTAAACTCCTTGAATAAGTGAAAATTCATGAAGATAGCTGAATCAAATTAAACCTAAATTCTAATGTCAGTATTTGAATGTATAAAATAAAAGGGTAAGCACCAAATTTAGGTTTAATATCAATACATTGATACGTGTTAGCAATCTAACCTTTCCATGCATTACTAAAGCACTTGATGAAGTATGTACCTTCAAAGGTGAGGAATGATTTTCGCACCCCCCAAAATTTGAATTTCCATTAATATGTGGCTCTATAGGCATAAAAGATCCTTTTCTGTCATCAATATGCCTCCTCAGAGCTTCTGGCATATTATCTAATGGATTGAAAGGCATACAATCAATGTCCTGAACCAAAAATCCACTCATCAAAAACAAGAAAACGAGAACCAAGTTCATGCTTCAAAATATCAAGCTAGTTTATTCATCTGGAACAAAAATCTTTAGTTAAGCCTTTCCTTATTTATTTACAGCATGTGGCACACGAAGACCATTTATATATTTTATAAATACCAAAACAATTTCCTTCATTTGGAGTTGCCAAAATGTGACCTGTAGAACACACTGTCTTGAAATCGACCTATTGAAAAATGCAAGGCTACCTTCAATACACACATTGGGTCCAACCTTTCCCTAGACACTCTGAATTGCAGGAGCCTTACAGCACAAGGTAGTTTTTTTTACTGTTTATTACAATGGCACGCATATGGTTCAACTTATTTTAAGGAAACAATGACTTTTCGGAATCAACCGAAGAAGCTTTTGGAAAAACAAAGTAAAAGCAAATTTTCCCCCACAATTAAACTGAAACAAATGTGCCACAAACTGATTGAAATGTCCTATGGAAGAATGGCCATAACATTTAAAAAGCAGCATGATAATAAGAAATGTCATTACCATTACAAACTCAACACCTAATTCAGGACGGTCAAACTGAATCCTGCACTTGTCATAATCAACAGTAAGCACGCTACCATCATGAATCTCTCTTGTTTTTGGATGAACAGCAATTACTCTCTGTCCAACACATAATGGTCTAGCTAAATCAGTTGGAAGTCCATCCCTAATACCAGTCCGCAGTTCAGCATAATGCTTTCTCACTGATTCCCGATACTCTGCAAGTTTTTGCCTTTCATCACGAAGAAAATGTTCAGAAAGCCGCCGAGGTTTGCCAAGGGAACTGCCAAAAACAAGTACAGTACGGCAATTTAAAATAAATCCTAAACTGTTCACAAGGTTTAGCAGAAGATCATAATAACCTTAACTGAATTTCATACCCTCTAACAACACTCCACTCAACACGAGTTAACCTTGGGATATTCCCTAGTCCGACATGATTTAAGTATTCCATCAATTCCCTTTTGGCAAACCATGGATAATCAATTGCACTATAAAACCATTCAAACATAAACCATCTGCGAACCATATTAGATGACAAGCAACTAGAAAGCTTTTCCTGCAAGTTATAAAAAAGATATTATTTAGACAAAAAATATTGAAGTCGCTCAAAGAATCAAAGCACACAATCAATTTAAATTTAAAAAAAAAAAAACTGCTGTACCTTTAGAGCAGAGTGCTTGTTAGCTTGACTTTTCAATATGGAATCAGAAGACTTTTCCTTAGCAGAGGAAGTTCTCTGTAAATTCATCTTCCGTCTACTTCGTTTAGTTGGTAAACTAACTTCGTTCAGAAGTGGAGTCTCCACCACTGGTACTGTCAAATCTTTCTGATCAATACACAAGGAACTCTCTGATGATTTAACGGTCTTCAATTGCTTTGGTAGGGTAAAAACCTGATCACCATGTTTTCCTTTAACTACTGGTTTTTTCTCGTCATCTAAAGCCTACAGGAACACAACTTTGATGAGTAGAATATTTCCCAGCATTTTCTAAGATCAGGAAATAAAATAACTTCTACAACAATTGGACACATTACTATATATTCAAAAAGAAAATACAAAAAATTGGATTTTCTAGCTTCACATGAATGTGATTTAATGTTTTCTTCAGATACTTTTCTGTATCTATATCAATATAAACAAGGTGAGCATATCTAACGATACCAAACTTAACGTGGCTATCCACCAATGGATTTCTTTAAATAACTAATTGTGCCTATACATCAATGAATTACAGGGCACAAGAAATGAACATCAAACTTAATGTGGCTTAACATACAACAAACTATAGACCTATATTAGTGGCCAAAACAGAGAAAATTCTTGTTGAAGCTAGCCAACAATTAAACCTCAATCCAAATGCACCCAAACACTTCATGTGACTGACTGGCTATTGATTTTATAACATATATATGTAGTGAATGTGATCCTGGAAATATTGGTATTTTCCCTTGTTTCGACTGCATAAACTCCTTAAAATTCCTAGCCAGGCCACACCTCAAGCATGCCCGATTAGATCACACTTCCAGCCACACCCAAATTAAATACAATGCCGCTTTACAGAATTAGAAAAAAGTTGAGTTGAATGTTTTATCAACTGAAAACTTAAATGGCGTTTTAATCAAGAATTCCAGATCATCTGTCACAGACCCAGTAACTAAAGTGATCTCCCATTCACATATGAAACTTTCCTGTCATGCTTTGGAGGGTGGGGAATGAGGGATTTATGCCATGAAAACGTAGGCAGGAAATAAAATTGAAACTCAAATAGAATGAACATGTTAGGAAACAACCCATTAATAAGGTCTATATTAGAAAATGGCATAGGCATTTAATAACTAATGTAACAGACTGAACTGCATAGCTACAAGTGATTTACAAAAGGAAAATTGAGTGATTTATCCAAACCAATAAAAGGAAATCATGGACGAAAGTTGACCTATATAGTTACAACAAAGGAGTTAGGAAGAAGAAAAACATGTACGAAAAGTTGAGAAGCCAGCGAGGGTCTCCCAAACACCCTGTACTACCTTTCGTGTATGTACTTTTGGTTCTGGTACTGCCATCAATTGGTACCAGAATTAAAATAAGAATAAGAAAAATTACCCCAGTGCAGAGTGTTTTGATCCAGTCTCTAACAAAACATACTTTGATGTGAAGTTAAATCTGACCAGAATTAAATTAAACTATAGTTTTAAACATTTGTAAACCTTTAACAGATAGAATGCACAATTCCTGAAACTATTTTTTAAAATTGACTAGGCTATCCACACTATATTAATAGTCAAGCTCCACTTCTATCTCTTGAAAGGGAAAACTAAAATTTTAATAACATTAAACTTCGAAACTGCAGAGGTTTACATATATAGTCCAGAAAAAAAAATGACTTGCATACCTCATCTTTCAAGGGACCAGTTGGACAAGAATCAAGCTTTGCATTTGCAACCTACAGCCAAACAAAACCTTCCCTCACTAATTGAGTTGTTACAAAATGTTATGAAATTAAATTGACAATTTGAATTCATTGGATACATAGAAAAACAGACCAGAATTAATTGGATCAGAAAAAAAAATTGAGAATGCATAGAAAAACTATCATGACGGTCAGAATACATTATTCCGCAATGCAATAACAATATGAAAAGTGTCGTGGCAACTATCACTTGCATACATACACATGATTGGCCTTGTAAGAGACAAGGCCTAATCAGCCAAAAAAATCATCACAGCAAGACTATCAGACACCCACACATGTTTATAGCAATCTTCAACCTTAGTTAGCTTTAGCTTAAGGGGAAGAGTTGAAATATCTCTAATGTCAATATTATATTAAAGTTATCATAGGATTATTTCTTAAGATATTTTCTTAGTTTCCACATATTTTAGAAAGTACAGCATAATTTTGCACATGATATAGTGTTGATTGGGGAATCAAGAGGAGCGATTAACACTAAAATTGAGCTTTTGAGACAGACTCGGGAATCAAAGAGTTTTTCTTTTGTAAGAGTAACAGAGTATATGTATTGCAATTTCAATAAGAAACAAGAGAATGACTCGAATGTAAAAATAGGAGAAAATGTCTGTTAGTAACAGGTCTCACATTAGGAGTTTATGTAAGAAGATTTAGGAAGGAATTGGGCCCAAAAAGCTCAAAGTTCAGTAATTAGTGAAGTCCATAGTATACAGTAAGAAGGAGGAGAAGATATGATATTATGAGGGTTTGATCAGGCTCTTGAATTCCAGTAAAACATTCTTCAATCATTTTACTGCAGTAGGGATATTATGTTCCCAAGTAAGTGAATAAAATAAAGATCTGTTATTTCTTCTATACTTTCTATTATATTCAATCCTTTCTATACCACAAGTTTTTAAAAGTTATCAAAGATCAAAATTCAAAACTTAAAGGAAAATTATCTAGTTGTCACATAAGAAACAAACTAGAAAGTTAAAATGGAGAGTAAAGGAAACAAGGATTATTTGTGATTGCAAAGTACCTACCAAGCACAAAGGAAAGTTTATTATAGTGATATGCATCCAGTATTTCTCTATGATAATGAATGTTGAACTTTAAAGGAACAAGATAAAAAGGAAGGAGTAGCATAAATGAGAATTTTAAGGTGGGTGCATGGCCTTCATGAAAGAACAAGATACAAAAAGATGTATATACTGGTCTAACACCGAGGTAAAGATAATAGAAAAAATAAAAACTAAGGTGGGTCTGCAAATGTAATGTAAGCTACTACCAGAACCAGTGAGGAGAGTACAAATAATGTGCTATTTCTAGTTTTATGAAAACGAAAAGGGAAAGATCAAGTAGGGCATTGGTGGCAGCTTGCTAAGAGGACTTTTGTAGTGAGTAATATCTCAGAATTTGATATTTAATGAAGTCCTACGGTATTGCGATCCTTGTAATCAACCTCCCTTAGTACAATAAGGATTTTGTTTTTGTTGTTTTTCATGTCTTCTAATATTTTGTGATTTGCTTTTAATTTTATTGGGATAATTAGTATCAACAAGGATGAGTTTATTAACACATTATGTTTATTGAGGGTACAATGGCATTTATTTCCAAAACTTCTAAAATAATTTTAAACAATCACTTTCAGGAATATTTTTGTCAAAAAGCTAGAGCACCAGAATTTTTTGCTAGAATTGTTTGGCATGCTTGTTGACACCTAGTAAGGTGATTGATCCCTGGCGCTAACCCAATATCCATAGCAGGGTGATATAACAATACTATTTGTTTTAAGGCTAGAAGTTGATATTATTCAAAAAGCAATTAAGTTTCTGCAACAACATTTATTTTATTAATCCAAGTTGTTCAAGAGAAAATATTTTCTTGACTAGAAAGCTGTTTTGAAAAGAAAACAAAAAACAAAAAGACTCTATATAAAATATGTTCAAAAAAGCATACAAAAGATGTATTTACCTTCGAAACCACAGACTTCCGTTTTCTTTTCCATGTTGCATCAGCAAAAGGAAGTTGTTCTTTTGATTCAGAAAGCACGCTAGTATCCTTTGTTGATTCCTTTCCAAGCTTGGACTTTTTGGAGGTTGAAACCTCAATTTCAGGCACTACACTGTGTTTATGTTTATGTCTCTTATGGCTTGTTAATGTTCCTTCAGGTAGAGCAGACTTACCATCTTTATCAGTAGAAATCCTGTCTCCCTTCAATTGGATAGATGATTCTAGATGGGCAAGGGGGAAACAACAAAAAGAAAAGAAAAAAAAGACCTTAGATTTGTCTGATAAAGAACTGATTTTTTTGTTAAATCTCACTAATGACTACAACAACAAACATGATCGAGGGCAGAAACAAAAAGTAGACCCCAGGCTGAGCGTTTGAGTTGAATAAGGGAAAAAGGCAGTTCAAATAACACTTTTTACATTTCTTTTTGAAGTGTCATTTAAGGTTCTTTTGGAAAAAGCAATAAACTTTCTTGATCTTAGTACAATATTTGTAAGAATTTTTTTAGTTTACCACTTTCATTTCTATATCACAATAAATGCATATATACAATATAATATGAGAGTAGGTGAAAAGTAAAGGTATAGATGAAAAGAGTTATTAATGTTATCTTGAACTTCGAAAAATGACAGTAAAACAAAAACAAAAGTCTTTCAAAAATTCAACAGTCAAAGAGAAACAGAGGAATATGAAGTGAGGAGTTAACTTAAAAGTGCAGCTAATAACATTCAAGGAAGATGAACCAAAATAAGGTAAATCAATCTCAACTAGTACTGAACACAGAGAGAAAGAAAAACTGTATGATTGAATTTTTGAATATTGAAATGTGAATACTAGTCAGTTTGTATAGTTTATAGATGCCTTTTGTACAACTGTAGGTTTACCTGTAAACTACTTAACTACTTTGTACAGCTGTAAGTTCCTATACAGCTACTGGTGAATCACATCTATAAATACATGTTCTACTCATCTTTTTAAAAGTGTGATACAAAATAAAAATATTCAGTTCATGTTTGATTCTCTCTCTCTCTCTATTTTCTAATCAGCTTCTCTAAGAGAATGATTACAAAAAAGGGCACTAAGCTTCAGTGCACCAGAAATATATTTGAAGTGTCTAGCAGAAAACTATATCTCCATGAGGTGACAACTGTGACGGTTATTACCGTCAAAATGCCAGTTACAATTGTCCGACAGAACTAAACAAAAAAGAATGACATAATATCCTACAATTGTGCAATAGCGTTGAATGTGAAAACAATAAAGTTTGGATTTTTTTTTTTGTCTGGTTTAGATATTGCTCTGTGGCACATGCATGCAAAAGCCTCTTACAATTACATTTTATTGAAGATAAATATATCACTTTATACTTACCAGAATCTATTGTAGATATTGGCATCATTAGAGACAGGTCTGCCAAAGTTTGCAACGCATTCAAGGCAGGGGTTTCATCTGTCAAATGAAGTAATTAAATATTGTAAGTACAAAGATGAAAAGGAAAAGTCAATTTCACAGAAGTCCAACCTCACCTTGACCAAAGGCTAAGGGGGGGAAGGAACTAAAAGTGGCACAAACAATTTGCATACATGTCTAGTGACAGAATTACCTCCAAAGAAGAGTTTCTTGTTCCGTTTCCTCCCACCTTTTGGAGAGATTTTTTCAAGCTTTTCATTAGTAACCTCAATATCAACCATTTCCTTTAGTGAACAACTAAGCCCTTCTTCAGTGCCGCTGCATGCTTCCCCGCCATCATCAAGCTGATGGTTTCCAACATTTTTCACTCTCTCTTTCTTTCTGTAAATTTTCCCCCCTTTCTGAAGAACTTCAACTGTTCCTGTGCCCTCCATATCTATCAATGAACTATTATCTCTTGCATATTCTCCATTGTCAGCTCCCCTGCTTTCTATACTACCGTCTAATAACTCTTCATCCACTGAAAGATTGTGTAACTTGGCACGAGCTGTCTCTGACAGTTGCTGCTAGTTGACAAATTGTAAAATAATAACATTATCAAAATAGAATGTATCGAACACAAGCATATCATTCACAAAGATTACCATTCCATTGTATTGTAACATGCAAAGTTTGAAGTAATAATAATACAGCCAACAAATACAAGATAATGGAAGAAATGGGCATTGAACAGTTAATACCTTTCTTTCCCAACGCTGGACAGGTGAGGGTTTTTTTTCTGCTCTTCTACATGGTGATTGAGAAACTTGGGGAGACCCTCCTCTCTGTGCAGCCTCAGTTAAGGCCAAAGCTACAACATGTGCAACTTCATCATCATTAGCATCAGTAGTTGACTTTAGGCTTCTTCTATAAGGCGAAACATAATTTTCTGTATAATCTTTCTTATAAGAATAAGAAACTGGGACGCGAGGAGTCCTTTTACCAACAGCATGAGGCACAATACCTGATTAATTGATTAATCGTTAATACTGCAATCCAGTGCAGAATATTTTGCATAACATGATTACAAGGAATGTGGGCAAGATTAACAATTTAGAATAATCAATAATGTTACTATATAAATATTTGGGTTTAAAGAAGTTGAAATACGATAATATTCTTCCTGTGCATTTTGTACCATTAGAAATGAACTGGAAAAAGGAGGGGTAGTTCAGGAAAGGTTTAAAAGCATTATCTGAAATTCAATTTAGATGAATGACAGCAGCAAGGATTGAACACTTGGCTACTTGGTTGTAAAAGGCTTTGATAACACGTTATAGATCAACTCTCCTTAAAACTTAAGCTATTACGTAAAGAAACTATTTGATGAATTTAATATCTTGCAAGTGACCTTCTACTAGCATAAAAATAAAGTCCAAAAACATATATTAAATCTGTCATAAGAATCCTTATTGGAGTTTTTGTATAATATGAAAGAACTTTGCTGGTATCCATTTGTTACATAACCACTAGTCTACTACTTTCCGGTTGCAAGGATAAAAACCACAGTAACGTCTGTCACCTGGGTGGAATAAAAGCAATTTGTAGAAAGGCAAACCAAAAATGGTTCTCTGGATGAGGAAAGAACAGAGGAAGTGGTACCACAATGGGTATTTTACCATCTAAGCGTCTCTTCTTCAATAAAGAGAGGCAACCATCACTGGCAGCAATTGAATGAGACTGATCTTTAGAGACACTAAGCTGAACTTTTTCCCGCTTTCGTTTTACAAATTTCCGAGATCCTAGTGCATCATTGCTCTCCATTTCACTGTCACTCTCTTCCTGTCAAATTTGAGTCCAGAAAATGACAACTCACAAATGCATAGTCAAAGCCAATATAACATACCATGAGGAAGGGAGCAAGAAAAAAGGATGTAACTAGACAGAGAAGAACACAGCTTACACAAATACTAATATGTTCCAATAAATATAAAGACAAATGCAAATCCAAAAGTGAGCATGAAATACATCAATTGTAATGTCGCGATGGAAAAAGAAATTGAAAAGATTATAATATAACAAGAGATGCCATGGCAAATAATGAGAACAGAATTTTGATTAAGTTTTCACCTTCTTTCTAGCAAAACATATCTACTAAAAAAATCAACTTTTAACTTACCAGGACATTGTAGTGATCAGTCATCATTGCTATGAGGCCAACAACAGAAGCCGTGCCCTCTGGCAGAGAGAGGTATGCCTGTAGATTACAACTTGTAGTTTCAATGACACTTACAACAAAATCTACACAAAATTAATAAATCAATTTGTGATAGCTAGAAGCAAGAACTTGTACATAAGCAAGGACCTAAACATGTCAACTAGCCTTATGGGAGCATAACCATTACAATTTCATGGACTGAAAGCCATAGCTTGATATCACATAATGTCCCAGTTAAAAATGGTTATGAAGAAAATAAGGGTAGAGTAAGATGGAGCAAAAGAAGAGGAAGAACAAAAGTTTTAAGTTCCATTGGCAGATTCAACATATATTGTCATCTAGGCTTTTAGTCAACTCAGTTACACCAAAAAAAGCATGCACACAAAGGAAAAATGTCAAACAAAAGGTAGAATGTTCAAAAGAAAAATAAATTACTACTATAGATTAAGGCTCAATAATATTGATTTACCCTATTCATATTGTAAAGAGCTTCTACCGTTTCAGTGGTTCTATTTCGTACAACACTAGCCACCTGCAAATCGAAATAAATAAGAACAGAGAACAGTAACAAAAACTCTACCTGTAATTGACATGATAATGATAGGAGAAAAGGAAAGAACAAACCCAATTGTCCTCAAATATCCTAATAAACAAGTATGATGGTGAGAAAAAAAGACCACAACAAAAGCACACCTTCTTCCAGTCTTTCCCATACATTCTATATGCTTCATAAAATCTCTCTAATTCTTCCTTGCTCCACTGAGATCCCAGTTTATCAGTCAACTTTTTCTTCTGTGCAAATGACACACATTAACAAGGATTCAAAATTTCAAGACTAAAATGATAAATGAAATCAAAAATAAATTTGTATTTCATATAATATATGCAGCATCTCATGTCATAATTTTCAAAAGATATAATTATATCTGTGTATCAAGTCTTATCATTGGTACCTGTGCAACATAGTTCACAACTTTTCAAGTTAAATGCAAAAATACTGACACCAATATTCTGAAACTCAAAAACTGCCACTTTAGCATGTTTGTAAAACTATTCTAAAAAATAAGCAAGATGCAGTATTGTATTCATATATTTTAATTTTTGTGTCCTACTACATCTAGTTTCAGAATGAAAAAGTCATCTGATCATGACATACCCGTTGCTTGTTTTTGTTTGAACTAACTCCATCTTTCTCAGGAGAAAGATCATTTGAACTTGAAATCCGCTTATTAACACTTCTAGATTTCCTTGTTGGTGCCATTGAGCCCTTATGTCGTTGAACCCAAAAACAAAGCCACAATCAACAATGTTAAGTTCAAACTCCGCTAATGAACTAATCAATAATGCAATAGAAACAACAATAATTCAAGGCAATATAGAAGCATAGACAAGAGCTAAGTTCTTTTTTGTGGACCAATGAACATCAACTCCCCAGCTGACAATTAGGCATTCAAACTTTTCAAAAAAAAATCAAAAAAATACAGACACTTAGATCATATTGCTACTCTTTTTAATTAAGGCAGCAAATTCCAAACCAAATTAGGAAATTACAGTTATTTACCCCCCACCACCCAAGAGAGCCGAGCATCAGTTAAGTCTATACTGACAGCAAACTAACATATATGCGGCAAATTCAGAATGCACCTGAAACATTTTCAAACTGTCAGGACAGACAGCAAATTGAAATAGTTGCAAGCTACACACAACTACCTGACAACAAAGATCCGCATCTTCCAAACTGAACTCACAATCACATTGAATTTACTAATTAACAACATGCTTCACAACATTGAAATCTCCACCGGTTAAAACATAAAACCTTCACCATGGACCACCTCAAATATTTTCTAAATAATCGAAATAGAAGGCAGATTCAAAATTTAGAAAGAAACAAATTCAATCATCACACGACCGGCTCCAACCAGCTTGTTTCTTCAGAAAAAGAGACAAAAGAAAAGCAAAGAAGCAAGCAAGAACAAAAACTACCAATAGCGAATGTAAGCGGACAAATTACTTCTAATTAACAAAAAGATTAACCAAATTGTATTTTCCTTTCCGAATTCAAACCCTAGATTACAGATCGGAATGAGGAGATGGTGACGTGACACTCACCCCTCTCATAGGGTTCCGATACCCGTTGAAGCACGATGCAAGAAGAGAAAAACGGGAGTGCCAGGGTTTACACGGAAAGAGATAAAGAGTAACGCATTGCCGCGAAACTTGAATAAAACGAGGGCATTAACCAATGGGATTTTTTGCTCTCCGCATCGTCCACAGCACGGTCGAGGAGGGAGAATACGGATCCGTGTTATCATATCACTCACCCTACACGTCAGTAGCTACCTCCCATCAATGATCAACATTGTGCGTCTCAATGGGGATGCATAGTTTCGTTCGTACAGGATTATATTTGAAATTTTGGAAGAGAATCTTGCACATGTTTCCCGTCATTTTCTGTAAATTTGAATTGAGTTTTAATTTATGGTTGGTGTAAAAAGAGTAAAAAGAGTAAAAAGATGTTATTGTTATTTATTATACTATAAAGGGAATTTTTCTTCTGCTATATATATATTTTTTAATTTTATTTACTAACTAATATTTTTAAATTAAAAAAATATATTTTACTAATTTTGTTTTTAAACTAATATTTTAGAAATTTAATTATTTTTATTTGACTATTGTTTTAAATTAAAATAATTATATATAAAAATGTATTTGTAAATTATTTAATGAAATAAGGAAAATAATTTATTTATTTTTATAATTAAAATAATAAATTTATTATTTATTATTTATTATAAAGAAATAAATTCACGTGCATGTACATATTTTCAATGATTTATAATAACAATAATTTATTTTATTTTATCTTATTATTCAATATCATATCTATAGAAGAATATTACTAAAAAAATAATATTGATTAAGGGATTATTAAATTATACCAACCGATCACAGGTTGTGTTTGCTTTTTTAATGTTATTAATAGCAACTTATTTGCAAATATATAATGTAATCTTTTTTTAAAATAAAAAATATTAAAATAGTTTAAGAAAGTGATTCTTGTTAAATAACTAAAAGATTGTTGAAAAAACAAGGATCAATTTGAAAATTTTAGGACTAATATAATAATTTATAGTTAAGAAATTAATTGTAAATTTTTGCATGGTTATTTACAGTTTGCATAAGAAATTTATATTTTATTTTTGGTTGATAAATTTTCAAACAATATTTTTTATTCCAATATTTTCTGGAAAAAAAAAATTCTAAAAACTGTATTTTCCTGCGTAGTAAAATATAGGTAAATATTTTGCATACTTTTTTTTTACAAATAATATGTTACATTTAAGGAAATAGAGGGAATAGTAATATCAAATTAAATATTTTATAGCATTTACATTAAATCATTTAAACTCCTTCTTTAATGTTGTTTTTATTGCTTATTATTTTATCACTTGAAATTTTAAAAATGTTTAATTACCGATTACTGTTGAGTAAATTTTTAATTTAATAGATAATCAAACATGTCATATACAGCTAAGATGATGTTGTCAGTTCAAAACGACATCATGCGGGGACACATCATCTTGGAACACACATATAGATTGTGACAATTCATCAATTTATAATGACATTATATCGATAGACACATTTCAGACATAGGAATAGCACGTATCTCAATCCTGTTAAGTGACACAAATATTAGAACATGAGATGAAATGGTAAAATCTTAAGCAGCCTAAGAAAGATAACCACCTAGTTGACTTAGGTGAGCGGATAAAAAGTTGATGAAATTATTATAAATAACATTGTTCATCAGGTCATTATTATGAATTCATTATAACATTACGCACAAGTCAGATTACACTAATGATTGAGAAAGTACATCTCAGTCTCGAAACATAGAAAAAGTCATAAGTATTTTATGGGAATCGTCAAAGTTATATTTCAATCCTACAAAAACATCAAAATAGTTTATATACTTTTTTTTATTTAAAAAAAAAGTTTTTTACTATCTCTTTAGAGTTTGATATTCAAAATCTTGAAAACATTTTTCTCTCTCAATGTTCTCAAAAGTATAATATGTTATACTTATCATGAAATTTTAGTTACATTTAATTGTTTACTCTCGTATATAAAGTTAAATAAATTATTTAATTCCAACATTTGATTAATTTTTCAATGCAATTGTGATAATTTTAAAACTTTTTATTTAATCTCTAACTTAATTCAAATAAGTCAACATGATCCATTTTATTATATTCATGTGGAGTGAACACAACTTGTAATAAAGTGATGACGTGAGGCTATAAACATCAAATGAGAGGAATAAATAACTAAAATTATTAAAAATGCATCAGTTTTTGCTGTATATCCTTCTGATTACTTGAAATTCAACTCGTTACACTTATAACCTCTCATTTCATTACCTTTATATTCAATAAAACAAACATGTTTAAGACGACTTATAAGTTATTTACACTTTTATATTCAATAAAACAAACATGTTTAACGAGTCTATACAAATTAATGTCATTAGGTTAAAAAGACTATATTCAATTATTTTTATATTTAATTATTTCTGAAGTTTTAAATCAAGATATATCAAAATTTGAAACAATGACAAATTTTAATTTCATATTTAAATTTGAGACTAAAAATCTATTTAAGCTTTTATTTTATTTATAATGAGATTTGAATATCAAACTTTTAAATATGCAAATTTCAAAGGAGCAAGGAGATTCCGTGTAGACAAATCTATGGGGGAACATCGTGAAGATAGTCCCGAGTGAGGTTAGTTACATTATACTACAAATACTAAACCTAACTACCATTCTGTTTATAAGAAAGAAAAAAAGAAACGAAAGTTAAAAGGTTCATATGTCAATGAGAATGAGCGTTAGAGTGTTCATCTTTTTCTTTATTTCCCGAATGCAGTTTGCCTAAGTCCAAATAATTAAAAAGTTCACGGAGCCAAAGAAAAAGGCGAAACAATCTACAACATAAATCATGATTCAAATTAAGCAAGCCCCGAAAGTTCATTATTATTTATCACAACTAAAGACAAGACCCTTCAGATTGAGATACTATTAGGAACCCCCATGCCAGTTAGTCCACCTTTACTTGTTGGATAAAGCAAAGTGTATGGCATCTTAACCGGACCAAACCGATTTCTGAATTTCTCATCACTGTTCATTCTCAAGATCCTTTCCTCAATGCTCGCGAGTTTTTGGCCAAATTTCTCAAACGCCTGCAATGGCTCTGCATCAGATGTCCAATCTGGAGTCTCTCTCTGCCCAAGGTAAACCTCATCACTAGAATGTTTGGACAAGATTTCTACAAGTGAAATGCCAAGAACAGCCTGAAACTGTGAACTGATTGTTTTCAGATAACCCTTCACAGGATCTGCCACCAGTTCATCGTATTCTGGAGTTCCTTTTTCTGGCATGAATCGCCGGCTTATAGCTGGGCGACTTGGTGGGAAACCCCCAAATGGATACTGTCCGAAGTTGATTGCAGCATGGAGAGCTGAGGCAACCCATATGAGAATAGTGCAGGTCTGAATCAGATCTTCACATGTCTGCATCTTTGGCCACCAAGGTTCATTTTTCTTGTCTCCATGACCCACCTCTCTTATTTCCTTCCACCAAGATTGAAGTTCATTATCTTTCTTCACTGCGTCATCCTCCCTGTAGTAAAAGGAGCAGTAGTCCTGAACCCATGTTCTGATAGCAAACCAAATCTCTAACCCATCAACCGCAAAAGGGTAATCCTCAATCAGTAACCGAAGACCATATTGGGAAGTTGGGTCCTCCACAGCCACTCCTCTGAAAGAAGCAAATATTCAGAAAATGAAAAACAATTGATGATTCTAAAGGGTGTTTTGCTTGAATGGTTTAGTTACCTCTTGAGAAGATCTTCAGGCAGTGCCTGCTCAGGGAAAACCCAGTCCTTGTAAAGAACAGATGAAAACTCCATAGAATACCTAGAGGGGCAAACCGTTGATTCTAGAGCACCACCTGCATTAATGAGAATCTGTCTTCCTAGTGCATTTATATTCATGGTGTCACGAAAGTGAGGCTGCAGTAGTTTATGAATAGGGTGAAGCACACTAAGCTGTCTATTTGTTGCTAGAATGAATGGCTCAATGACTGCATGAGTATGCAACCTGTGACAGTGACACAGGTGTGACATCTAGAGTTAATTTCAATAGTACACAAACTAAGATTGTATTTAGTTTTTCTCTGATAGAGTTATACCAGTGGCTGATAAGTTGATGATAGCCTGAGTCCACTACCACTACATAAGCTTTGGCTAATTGCCAGAACGATTTTTCCACGCCTTGCTCCTCTGGAGTGTAAACTTTGCTGATTGCACCATATTGATCTCCTTCAGGATGAGGCAAACTCAACTCAATGGCTAGGGGCTTTAAAATTCCATTTTTTTGCAAGAACAGAATTGTCCTGCTGGCATATGTCTTTGTAGAAGTAGAGTTTATCCTTCTAATGTATGGTATCACTGCGTCATGGAGATCTAAAATGAACAATCTCCTTTCTTTAATTGCCTATTCAGCCAAATGCAAATAATTAGTATGCATCTCAACATTGGCTAAGAGTAAAAAACTATGTTTTAACAACATCTTAATGTGAAGACTGAAAAATTACCTCATCTACAGTGAGCCCTTCCAGGTTACTTTCGATGTGTTCCTTGGTTATTGTACTGGTTTGATTACCATAGAGTTTAGGATCTAACTTGCTTGCAGGTGGGAACTCCTGCAGTTATTTAGGATGACAGTGAGTGGGACAATTCTTAATTGGATACTGATTCTGAAATACATTAGAAATGGTAGATTTGACAATCATGACAAAGATCCTATTCTTTATACCAATCATTAACAATTAATTGAAAACACTTGGACTTACATGGAGACCACGAATTATGACAGGATTTATACCAGCCAGCATTTCCCTAGCAAATTCTTCATCTGTTTGCCATGCAGATTTATCCACTGTTCCAAAAACCCACATCATAAGAACACCACTTTTAAATAGTATTGGTTTGCAAAATGCATGATTTGGTTTGTTTTTACTTGCAAAAAACATGCTATATTATCCATTTATTTGTACTACACCTGCAATCACTTGAGGCACGGGAAATTTGAGGAACCTTTCGCCATCAGATCGGAAAATTTCCTTAAGCATCTCTGCCGGGATGTTATCCCTAACTTCAGTAAGTATACCCTCGGGCACCTCAATCCCTCCTTCATAGAGTTTGAATACATCTTCAAAACTGTCAAACTCATTAGGGGTGCTGTCAAATAGAGATTCCAACTCCGGTTTCAGAACTTGAACAATGGATTTCAGTGCATAGGCAAGAAAATCTGCCATTTTCAAGTGACCGAATCTTTCATCCCTAGGAACATAGACGTCTAAGCTTGACGCAATATTCAGCCTACTCTCACATTTAGGATCTGCCAAGAAAACAACAAAAGAAATTGACATCTCTATATACAATATTTGAAAGTTACAACAAATGAGTCCCTTTTAAGATATGACAGTGGTTAATAAATATTCAATGAATAAGAAAACAACAAAAATAAAAGCCTTACCTGATTTTGTTGGTGGTCTACCAGTTCTTCCCCTACGAGGGTAGGGGTATTCGTTAGACCCTCCTAGAGTAGGACGAGCATGTTGTGGACCCTTATCTGGATTTCCCAAATCATTGTAAACATCATAATCATAGACCCTGTCCCATTCTTGGAGCTGTCCCTTCCCGTTACCTCTTAAATTCTCCAGCTCTTCCTCTCTGTACTTAAGTAGTGGCACTGGTGTTTCACTCGGAAGATATGCCTGCAATAGGTACAAAATATGTAACTTGCAACAAGTCCCATAATGAACTACAATGATTACTAATAAAAATGTGACATGCTGTGTTTGTAAGTGTACCTTGTTGGAGAAGAAAATGCGATCCTTTTCATATTTATCAGCAGGGTATACCCAAGAGTTACAGATAAAGCGAATGACACCTTGGCCAGGAACATTTTCAAGTGTGAGACTTTTGAGGTAGAACTCACTGTGATGATTGTTCCTTATAATAAAGGCTCCTGGTGTTCCTATCTCCTCGTCCCACTCAAATGTAACCTTGAATGCTGTTTCTCCCACAGTCAAAGGTGCTAGTGTTGTAATCCAGTCTTCTAGAAAAGCAGGTTTCCCAAGTTTACCCTTCAAGCCATTGCTATTCCCTACAAATTATTCATAAATAACATTTCAACTTTGGAATAAATTTGTGATAAATGATAGGAGTTAAATATGATTTTATACTATAGGAGAGAGTTAATCCTTAAAAAGAGAATGATAGAAAAGTTTTACTTTTTATGGTGTAGAAGATGTAAACTGACTAAACAATATAAGATAATATCCTATCAGGTTGTTTGATATAAAAAGACAAACAATGGTTTTAGTCGGTGGGAAGTAGGATGTCATGTTCCATGGCCCAGGTCTTGACAAATGACCCTTGAGATTTCATGCTATGGAACTTAATAGATGACAACAAAGTTAACCAACAAATTAAATTATACGTGACAAAAGAATGTAAACTCGGCAAAACCAGTAGAATAGGATAGAACAAATTAATGTAAAGTTTATATGAAAAAGAGAGATAACAGAGAACAGAAACACTGCAGTAGTATTCTTGTTTTTTCTTTTTTTCTTTACTTTTTTGTCAACTTGGTGGCATTATTCTGAAAGTAATTTTCTTTCGGTCTACGTCACTAATCACAAATCCACTGTTTTATATTTTTCTTATTTTACGTTGTTTTTGCTTCCGGAAAAAGAAAAAAAAAAGAGTAACTTTGGAAACCCTATGAGATCATAGACACATATTGATATAATATTTCCCACCGTACACCGACGAATAAATAAATTTAGAAGCATATTTATTTACACCTTGTCATTGACAGCTAGGCTAGGTATATGCAAAGTTTCTAAACAAGTATTTTCAGAAAATAATCTTATTCAAACTTAAAGATTTTACTATGTTTTATTCTTTTATTTTTTCGCCTCTAAGCTAAACAATTATAAACAAGCAATTATTATTTGGTTTAAGATGAACTGAAATTGAAATATTTATAATGATATTATTAAGCACAAGATAAATTGTTATATAAAGCCATTGGCTGAAGACTACGGAAGTTAACCAGCACTACGAATCATTCTTTATTCCAGAGTCCAGCAAAATCCCAAATCCCATGCAAGCCAAACATTTTGTGATAAAGAATTATATTATTATATTTTCAGGAACTATATTATAAAAATAGTATATTTTAAGATATTATTTTCGTATAAACATACTTGTTTGGTTATTAATATACTTTCAGAGAAAATAAAAAGTGAAGAAAAGGTATTAAAAAATAAGTAATAATGTATAATTATATTATTCAAACCGTGTACTTATCCTATATGGATCTGATCTAGTGCGACCCTCTTTTCTTTAGGTAAATAATATTTTAGTTCGTTTAAAAAATTAATGTAAAAAATAAGAATTAAGTTAACAAACCTAATATTTTTTTTATAAAGATATTTGATGTCACTGAAATCGAAAAAGAATTTTTCAGTTTTTAAAATAAATATCCAGAATATTTAAAGTTTCTCTTCCTTCCTCTGAATTTCTTTCACTCGTGTTCATGCATGTACCCCACCACCACACCTAGTCATCTTTCAAATCTATAATATCTTTTATCATCTAATTCTTTTTAGAAATATTTGTAAAACATAAACACACAATCAAACCTAAGTTCCACTCACAATTTCAGAGTTTTAAACGAAAAGTCTGTTAAAAAAACAGTACTATGTTAGAAACTCTGTCATCACTTGAAAAGTATAGAGCTAGTACGAGATGTGTGTGGTGGTTCATCGAAGCTTGTGATTAAATGATTTTGTAAAAGAAAAGAAAAAGCTACACAAGATGTTTTGAAGATGAAAAGAGTAAAATTTGAAGTTAGAGATGAGGGAAATGAAGAGATCCAAGTCAAGCAGAGAGGAAGTGAACTGACCAGGGTCGACGTTGACGGCACTTACGAGCTGAAGAGAAACTCGTTTACCCACAAACTCGTGAAGACGATCGAGGAAGGAGGCACTGAAATCGTTGAAGTCCAACACATTCTTCTTCATCAGCACCACCGTTCCTTTCACCCGGTGCCGGAGTTTGTCTTCGCCGGCGAAGACTTTCACGATATTCTGAAACATTATGCGGAATCGAACTCCAAAACTAACACAAAGAAACAGTAACCTTGGAGGTAGATGTTTTGTGAATGAGTAATAATAAGTGATGTTTGCCTTTTATAGACACAGTGTTAACAAAATTAACCCACAGTGTCTGTGCTCAGAGACCATGTTCTGTCTGTTGTACAAGTTAACTTTCTTGACTCGCTAATTCACTGCTTTATTTGCCAATTATATCTATGAATAAGTGGTTTTCTGCAATTTTACCACTAAAGTTTCTATTTCTGTGAATCAATTAAAAGTACCTCTTGTATATTTTTTTAAAGTCTTACATTTTTTTTTACCTAAAATTTTAATGAAAATTTTAATTAATTCATTTTTAAAATTTTGATTCGATTTAATTCTCGAACTTTAAGACAGTGAATTTAGTATTTTTAATCAAATTTTATTAAATTTATTTAACGTTTCAAATATGTTTCATAATAGTTTTTTAGTTAAAATTGAAGTAAAAATGTGTTAAACGGAATAAACAACTCAAATGATATCATAAAATATGTTTGACATATCAAATAAACTTAACAAAAGTTAGTTGAAAGGATTAAATTCACGCAATTCTAAAATTGGGGGATTAAATTGAATCAAAATTTTGAAGAAGGATTAATTCCAATTCTCATTAAAAGTTGAAAACAAAAAACATATTTAATCATTTTTAAAATAGTTTCAGATTCCCTTTAAAAATTGTTTAAATATATTTCAAAATCGGTGATCATTAATATATTTTAAAGACACAAGAACCATACAAGAAAATCAAAAAAAAAAATCCAAATTCGAATTTATATACGGTAACATGCATAGATACACAGATAAAATCAAACGTTCTATAATCCATGAATTTATATTTTTTTTATGACTTTTTTTGTATTGTTTTCATGTTTTAATGATCATTAATTTTAAAATTTTAAAATGCATCAAAAAGATTTTTAAATTTTTTTTTAAAGTATTAATATAATATATCTTTAATGTTGAAGAGATGACAGTACCAAATAAATTCAGTAAAAATTCTGAACTCATAACTAATAACTAATGCTTTAAAATTTAAAATATCAGTACAAATATTAGTTTAATCACTTGCTTATCTTAATTTTTAACCTCGATTATAGCATTAATTAGTCTTGTTAAAAATAATATTTTTGTTGCAAAAATATACTGATTTAAAATAATCGCTTTGAAGCTTTAACCTGACATCACGTCTTTAAAATATAAACTTATTCTATAGCATGCATAATGCTGTGAAAATGCACAATGTTTTATGATAAAGAAACAATGAACATTAATTTTCCGGGCATTTTCCATAAAGTTAATGAATAGGGAGTAAATAAATTATAAATTTCAGAAGCGTACTATATAGTTTTTCCGGTTTTCGTGTTTTTTCTCCGAACCCATCAGCTAAAAAAGTTGCGATCGAGAAGCTACTAAAGAGTTACATCATGTTTAAGGACTTCAAGGCCTCCTCTGACCTTTCATTATTTATTTATAATATATATTATTTTCGAACTAAAAAGGTATTTCTATCTGAAAATAATAATGAGTTTATTAATGTATTTTTTTATATCTATATGATAGTTTAATAGCTAAAAACTATATATTAACTTTGTTTAATCATTACAAAATTTACGTAATTATTCACAAAATTTTAAGAAAAAAAAAATTCGTTGACGAATTTAATCATCATTTTTTGCAATTTATATTATAGAAATTGTTAAATTATTTTTTTTGTCTCTCTATTTGTCATAAAATTTTATTTTGGTCCTCAAAATTTCCGTTGTCTCAATTTGGTCCTCATTTTCTTAAAAATGACTCAATTTGGTCCTTACCGTTAACTTTGACCAGACGGTGTTAAGTCAACGACACATGTTAATTTCTGATTTTTTTGAATTTTTTTAATATTTTTTGAATTTTTGTTTAATATTTTTTTTTTATTTTTGACACGTGTCACTTCACAATTGTGTCACATGTCAAAGTGACTCAATTTGGTCCATATATTTGTTTTTAATTTCAATTTAGTCACAATTTTTGTAAAAATGAAGCAATATTGTCCTCCTTGAGACTCAATTTAATATTTGTATACAATATTCTTAATAAAATTGATATTTTTATTAAATATTTTTAAATAAGTTCTTTTTTTAGTTTTATTATTAAACAAAGTTAAACCCCAAACTTAATTTCAAAAGTTAACAATTTTGTCGTCATATATAAAGACATCAAGTGTATCATATTATACAAACTTAGTAAAAATTAAAAATCAAATAATTTGTCACAGATAAGTTTAAGAACTAAATTTCAAGTTCAAAACAAAATCAAAGTATAATGTTTTGTGTAGAATTTAAAGTTAATTTAAAATAGCTATAGAAATATTTAATAAAACATTAATTTTAGTAAGAATATTACCATAAAATTTATAAAAAAGTAAATTTAGTGTCAATTTAAGGAAGGACAATATTGCTTCATTTTTACAAAAATTGGGACTAAATTGAAACTAAAAACAAATATAGGGACCAAATTGAGTCACTTTGACACGTGACACAATTGTGAAGTGACATGTGTCAAAAATTAAAAAAATAAATAAAAAATTTAAAAAATTAAAAAATATTAAAAAAAAAAACAAAAATTGACATGTGGCATTGACTTTAACACTGTTTGGTCAAAGTTAACGGTGAGGACCAAATTGAGTCATGTTTAAGAAAATAAGGACCAAATTGAGATAACGAAAAACTTGAAGACCAAAATGAAAGTTCATGACAAATAGATGAACTAAAAGAGTAATTTAACCTATAGAAAAAATATCTATTGATTATGAATTTATCGAAATTTTTTTGATAAAATAAGCTGGTAAACTATAATTTTTGTGTACAATGTCTGATAATAAAATTTATAGGTAATTTATAGTCTTTATTTTTGAAAAACATTTTTAACAAATTTTATGTCAAGGTATATATATATATATAT
>Ga0214543_1001084_pt1 | contig 50848 bp, 31 predicted proteins | sample CNSS2metaG_FD_160094 | JGI IMG/M metagenome (GOLD analysis project Ga0214543, IMG submission 160094) | Root nodule microbial communities from cowpea collected in UCLA plant growth center, Los Angeles, California, USA - CNSS2 | ecosystem: Host-associated > Plants > Roots > Nodule | place: USA... | reverse complement strand
GACACCACACACACACACACACACATATATATATATATATATATATATATATATATATATATATATATATATATATATATAAAAGCCTTCTTTATGTTCCCAAAAATAAATGTGTTGGTGATTGTAGCATCCAAAGTTAAGGTTGGAGAATCTTTATACAACCTGGAGTGATTACAACTCTAAACTTAGGTTGAACACTGCATCATGTCATATATTTGAGTGTGAAGCTGGTTTTTAATTTTTGGGATTGGCCAAATCTGCATGAGCATTTGAGGGCAACCCAAAGATTTTACATGTTATCCAGCTACAAAGGTAACACGAATAATGAAATGACCTAATAATTGGTACTTCCTTTCCAACATGCAATGTGCTAAACTTGGTTGCAATGCTTTTCATTCTGTAAAATAAAAACAGGACCACAATTTTATTGATAAAACAAAAGCAGTAAGTGAAAACAAAATAAAAGCAGTAACTTGGTGAAATGGAACCACGGGCTCTAACGTTAAACACGATTGAGAACATCGCAACAGAGTCACAAAACACTTTTGTCATGTGATGCAATGATTAGGAGCCATCACCAATTGTCATTTTTTAAGCACAAGTTGCAGATTTTTGTTTAGTATTTTATTGCTTTGTCTCTTATAATAAGAAAAATCTCAAAATGTAGAGGCTGGCACCTTAGTTTAAAATGCAATCAAGATTTTGAGAAGATTAAGATGTGGCCCACACCTTAACTTGTGGCCGGTGCAGTTCTCATCGTTTTCCATCGATTTTCAATTAATCAAATGTCATTGCACTGTTTTCAGAAGCTAAAAAAGTTATCTGCTATTCAAGAATCCTATGTGCATTGCGAGTAACTTTAATCTTTACCCCGTAAAAGTTTTCAACCCTTATTCTTTCCTTTTACTCACGTTAGAGCATGGTTTATTAACAAAAATAACTCACTAACAGAAAAAAAAAATGAATTGAATTGTTTTCTCTTATGTTGGATTTGAATGTGTATAATATTAATAATAGATCGTACTTGCTGGTGTCTAATCGAATGAAGTCTCGATTTACATGTTCATTTGGTAGGAGTGATGTTATTGTTGAAACATGGTTGATTAAAAGGTTTGGTTACTAATGGAGGAGTCAAATTTTGGAAAAAGGACATGACAAGCCAAACAAGGCTTACAGTTACCGTTTCTGATCAATGGGCCCTCATTATCCCATCTGTGTCCTATCTAACTCCATGCTAATTACGCCACAGCCGACACCTAATAACTTCTAATTAACTTGGGTTTAAGCTTCAACAAATCACATAAACCAAATCAATGTCAGTTCACTAATTTTGCAGGTCACGTACGTTACAAGTGTTAACTAATAAATTACCGTACGTGGATGGAGTGGGAAAAGATGAACCACCATACATAGTTAATTAGAATGCTTTGTTAATAAGAGAGAGTTTTAGAAGAAATTAAGAAGGGTTAAAAAAAATGGTCTTTGTCGCGTGGCGTGGGGAGTAGAAAAACAGACATGACACAAAGACAGGGTTTGCTTTTCCAACCGGATAGCCTTAGGAACAGCTAAAATTAGTTTCTATCGGTGTATAATAAACATATACATAAAAATTTCAAGAAAGAATCTAAATTACATCTCATCTTTTCAAGAACAGACTTAAACTATTGAGAAATCACCCATCATCACTTTAATTATTTAATAATTTTGTTATGGAAGGTTCTGTTCTAAAATAATTACTTTTTTCTTCTAAAATATTTCTGTTTGAAACTTTTAGAATTTGTTTGATTAATACTCTTAACCTATAATAGTTATTATATGTTGTCCCATCGAAGAATAAGCACCGCCCGTTGAATTTGGCACTCACCAATGTGCCATTCCATGTAGATACATATGACACAACAGAAACTCTCTCACGGTTATTATTTATTTATAGTGAAAAAGAATCCTCGTTCTTTTTGGTTAAGGATGGTGTTAGCAGAGATAGAAGAAGACAAAAGTGGTGAAAAAACAAGACCAAATATTATTACTTACCATTAACAAGTACACCATGAAAACAACTCTCAAGAACCCATCTTATGTTGCCCACTTTCCCTCCACACACTTTTAAATTTATCCAACTCTCATCAATTACTTTTGGTTGATATTTTCTGAATAAACTTCTTCAAAATCACAATTACAAGAATTGTTTTTCCGTCATTAATGTACCCGTCAATTAGTGTTTGTTTTAGTAGGTGTTGGACTTGTGTATACGATGTAGGTAGATGGAAGTAAGAAGTAATTTGTATGAAGAGGTGAAAAAGCGCGTTAAATATGTTTCTTAGCTCATAATCAAACACGCTGGTTACAATAAGCGACGTGAAACTCCACCCACCATCCCACATACATTTCGCACTATTTTAATCAATTATTTGATTTTGAGCCAACACCACCTTACAAATCTAATTGAAAAAAAGAAAAAAAAAAGTTATCTAAGAAACATAACACTTACCAAAGGTCCGTTGAATTATTCACTTTATTTTTCCAACATTTTTTGTATCCATGAAATGAGAATCTGGTTGTTGGGTGCTGTGGTGGTATGACATCATTCCTTTTAATAAATCCACCGCTTCACCAAACCGAGTATCAACGTATTTACTCAATTCTTTTTCGAATATTTTATTTCTTTAGTTATACCATTACCATAATACTAAATATATTTTAATTAACACCACACAAATTGAAATGCAATTACTTAAACATATTTTTTTCTTCATAAATCATTAAAACACTTAACGAATTTGTGATATTTTTAAGTTTCTATAAATAGGATAGGATAGTTCTGGATTTAATTGATTTAGTTAGTGGTGGTGACATAACTAATAATTAGTCATATAAATATAATTAAGAGAGTATTTATTGAAAGGCAAGTAAATACGTAGATATACATAGATACGGAGCTAGGGTTATGTGTGTGAAGGAACACACAGGCTGGAGGAGCATCCAAATCCAACTCAGAGGAGTAATATATTAATTGGGAGACTTAATTTAAAAAAGAGATATTATTTGGAAAGTGCAGCGGCACTCTGCTACCCCCAACTTCTTCTGCTTCTGTTTCTGCGTCTGTTTGGTTGGTCACTCTCTCACTACTCCTTCTCCCATTTCATACGTTCTAATTATATCCAAAATCCAAACAGACCACAGCCTCCTCCTCCTGCTGCTTCTGAGGTTGCCGCCACTCACCAATGCTGCCTCACAAGCACACTCTCGTGGTTGTGGCGGCCACGCTGGCGCTTCTGCTCGCGGCAGCAGATGCAGATCTGGCCGCCGAGCGAGCCGCATTGCTCGCTCTCCGCTCCGCCGTCGGCGGCAGAACCCTCTTCTGGAACGCCACCAGGGACAGCCCCTGCAACTGGGCCGGTGTCCAATGCGAGCGCGACCACGTCGTCGAGCTCCACCTCCCCGGCGTCGCTCTCTCCGGCCAAATCCCTGTCGGAATATTCGGCAATCTCACACAGCTGCGCACCCTAAGTCTCCGCTTCAACGCGTTGCGAGGTTCTCTGCCTTCAGATCTGGCGGCGTGCGTGAACCTGCGGAACCTGTACATTCAGCGGAACCTGCTGAGCGGCGCTATCCCCTCCTTTTTGTTCGAGTTACCGGACTTGGTTCGGTTGAACATGGGCTTCAACAACTTCTCAGGCCCATTTCCGACCGGCTTCAACAGCCTGACCCGGTTGAAGACTCTGTTTGTGGAAAACAACCAGCTCTCGGGCCCAATCCCCGACTTGAGCAAACTGAGCCTGGATCAGTTCAACGTCTCCAACAACCTCCTCAACGGCTCTGTCCCCGTCAAGCTTCAGACATTCCCTCAAGATTCCTTTCTTGGCAACTCCCTCTGCGGCCGCCCACTCTCTCTCTGCCCCGGAGATATCGCCGATCCTATCTCCGTCGACAACAACCCCAAGCCCAACAGCCACACCAAGCACAAGTTATCTGCCGGCGCCATTGCGGGGATTGTTGTCGGATCGGTCGTGTTTCTTCTGCTGCTCGTCTTCCTCTTCATCTTCCTGTGCCGGAGCAAGTCTGCTAAGAAGACCAGCGCCGTCGACATTGCTACTGTCAAACATCCTGAGGCCGACGCTCCGGTTCTTGCGGAGAAGGGGATTCCGGATGTCGAGAACGGCGGTCATGCCAACGGCAATTCTGCGGCGGCTGTGGCTGCGGTTGCGGCGGGGAACAAGGCGGAAGCGAACGGTGCTGGGGCAGCGAAGAAGTTGGTGTTTTTCGGGAATGCGGCTAGGGCGTTTGATTTGGAGGATTTGCTCAGGGCTTCGGCGGAGGTTTTGGGGAAAGGGACTTTCGGGACAGCGTACAAGGCGGTGCTGGAGGCAGGGCCGGTTGTGGCGGTGAAGAGGTTGAAGGATGTGACGATTTCTGAGAAGGAGTTCAAGGAGAAGATTGAAGCTGTGGGAGCAATGGATCACGAGAGTTTGGTTCCTCTCAGAGCTTTCTATTTCAGTAGGGATGAGAAGCTCCTTGTCTATGATTACATGCCCATGGGAAGCTTGTCTGCACTTTTACATGGTTAGTCAGCTTTTCCATTCCTTCTCTCTTTTCAGTATTTTCTGGGCTTGCTTTTCACTCACTTTCGCCCTTTTCCAGTTCTTGGACAATCATTACTGACTGCAATTGAGTTTCTTTTTTGGGCAATGCATCATGGCATGGCTAAGTTAGTGATTTTTCATTTCTCTGCATCTGCGGCAGCATGCTTTAGGAATTAGAATCTTAGATGCATTTCACATTCCCTCTTTCATGTATGTGATGGGGTTATTGAAGATGGAATTTCGTACTATATTATCTTTTAGGTCCCAATGGATCACATGAATGGTTGTTTGTCTGAATCGCCTCTCCATCTCCTGCTATTACTAGACTAGGCTTTAAGCAGATACTGATTTGAGTTCTAAGTATTTTTTTTTTTTTCTTTTTCAAGTTGAAAATTTTCACTGTTTATTTCAACAGTTTCCAAATCCCATAGGATTCGTTGGAACTGTATGAAATACGGCCAGAGGCCAAGGCTCATTCATTACTCATTAGTGTACCTACTGTGGTAAAGTACCATGGGTGGTGTTTCTGATCTCTATTTGATTACAGGAAACAAAGGGGCGGGTAGGACGCCACTGAATTGGGAAGTGAGATCAGGCATTGCGCTTGGAGCCGCCCGTGGCATTGAGTACCTGCATTCACGAGGGCCTAATGTTTCTCATGGGAATATAAAATCATCCAACATCCTCTTAACCAAATCATATGATGCCAGAGTGTCTGACTTTGGCCTTGCACACCTCGTTGGCCCCTCCTCTACCCCCAACCGGGTCGCCGGCTACCGTGCACCTGAGGTGACTGATCCTCGCAGGGTATCTCAGAAGGCAGACGTGTACAGTTTTGGTGTTTTACTCTTGGAACTTCTGACTGGGAAGGCACCTACTCATGCTCTCCTCAATGAGGAAGGAGTAGACCTTCCCAGATGGGTTCAATCTGTGGTAAGAGAAGAGTGGACTTCTGAGGTCTTTGATCTTGAGCTCCTTAGGTATCAGAACGTGGAAGAGGAGATGGTTCAGTTGTTGCAACTTGCAGTTGATTGTGCTGCACAATACCCTGACAAACGCCCTTCAATGTCTGAAGTGGTAAGGAGCATAGAAGAGTTGCGTAGGTCTAGCCTTAAAGAGGACCAGGATCAAATCCAACATGATTCCGTCAATGATATAGAATTGTAGAAGATGGTATCTTCTGCCCAAGTTTCCTCTCGACTTTGCCTTGTCACAGTCGGAGCCCATATTTTACCTGCTAAATCCTGTGCGTAAGTTTGGTTTTATTCTGTGTAGCTTGGGCCTCAAATTTCTTTGGCACCAAACTTTCGAATTTCTTCTCTTTTTTTTTTCTCCTCAAATCTCCATTCTGCCGCTCCTCCTTTTTCTTCTCAATTAATACATTGGGGGGAGTGGATATCTGTTCCATTAGTTATTGCTGTTGGATTCTGGTTGATTGTAATTATTACTTTTGCTTTAAACATGGCTTTTACGTTTGTTGAATCCTTGTGTCTGTTGAAAACTTGTAATACAGATGTTATAGCAGCTGTCGTTGGATGGTTGGTTGCGATGTCCCGTCGGTGGCGTGTGTCACCGCTTTTATTATTGCCAAAAAAGTTGGTTGTGAACGTGATCGCCACCTTGGTAAGGATGGGCGATTTATGCCACCAAACCAACTTTGATTAATTCATCCTCCATTTGCCAGTTGGTTTAACATTTATTTATATGCCCACATCACACACACACAGAAAAGAAAACACTATTATAGAATATCCCTACAGAAAGGATAAAACTAAAAGTGTTAGGTGATGTATAGATATAATTTGTCAAAACTAAACCGGTTTTTGCGAAATCCAACAAGATGTGATTGTTGTTTGCTGTGTTTAGTGTTTATGCCATAGGTGTGTTTAACCAGTCAAAACAATATTTTGACATGTTTCCAACAAAAGCATGAGTGGTTTTAATGCTTTCTTATATTTTCTTAATCTAGATTTTGAAATCTAAACATCAATTCATGGTCGGCAGTGATAGTGGCCAGTTGTGGTGAGTGGTATCTGATGAAAGTTGAAATGTGATTATAGTTGTAAATGTACTGTTATGAGTGATGGCCATATTTTGTTGGGTGTGGGACCATCTGGTGTTTTTTGTTAATACAACAAAATAATCAGAAAGTGATGTGAGAGACAAAAGTTATTACTATGCCTTTGTCTCTTGGTTATTGCTCTCTGTCCTATTCTGCATCTTTGTTCAAGGTTCACGACCGTTATACTATGTCTGCTGTAAAACTTTAACTGCATGTGAAATCCTGTGTCTATTAGGTTAACTATCTTTTCTTTTATCCCTAATGATTTTTACATTTTGCCTTTTCATTTTTGTTCCACATCAAATTTTTAGTTTTTATTTCGCCCCTTTTGTTAATTAGCAGAAAGTGAGTAGTTGGTTGAGTTAATGACAATGTCAATAATTGAGTTGAACCTATATGTGCATTCTTTTGTGTTGTTTAAAGGAAAAAAATAATAATCAGTTAATGTGATAGAAATAGTGTTATTATCCTCTGATTGAAAGAAGATGAAAAATCTTTGAAAAAATATATTACGTTGGTATATCTCGATTCTCTTTTTTTTGGGTTTTGTCATTACTTAAGTTATGTCAGAAAAAAAACAAATCAATTTGTTTACAAGAGACAAAATGAAAAAACGATTGATGATCGAATACAAAATGTTAAAATGCATTTCAAACCAATAAGAAAAATACAAGTGACAAGTTTTTTTAGTTGTTGGTGTGTTATTTATTTGTCCAATGTCAAATACTTTAATGATCAAAATAAAATTAGTACTTTTTATCAATAACAGACATGTTTTCTTTTCTTTTTTTATTGAAATCCATGTAAAAAATTCACAAATTTACTATACATGAAAAGTTATTTACATCTTTTAAGTGCGATGTATTTTCTGTCATTAATAAAATAAAGACTTTATTTTTTTTCTATAATGACAATGACACGATTTCTTAGTTTAGACTATCCAAATTATCTTTTTCACGGTACTTATCGCAAAGATAATAACATTTTGTTTATTTTCTCATACAAAATGTTTGAGTAACAATTTTTGTAACAGTTTATTTTATTATCGGATGGATACTATTATTTTAAGGACCACAAATGAAAACACTTACAATTAAAATACATTATTATTGGAAGTAAATGCTGTGATTCATGTTCTTTGCAATCTCTTTACAGCTATGATGGATCTAGAGCATATTTTCATGATAAAGTGGTAGGAAGACTTCTTCTACCTTAGTATGAATTTTTATTATTTCTGAAATATTTAAATGTAATCAATTTAAATTGTACTCATTTTAAGTTATTTTTATTTTCGATTATATTATTTAAATAATATAATTTAAATTTATTAAATTAAAATTTTCTCATTTACATAAAGTATTTTAATTACCACAAAATGTAAAAAATTACTTAAATATCAAATAATTATTAATAATTTAAAAATATTAATATTTTTTCAATTTTTGTTGACATTATTTTTTTATAAGTTCTTTAAAAAGGTTTCTAGTGAAATCGACAAACTTGTTCGTGATTGTATCGACTGATTGAAATCATTTTTATGGTGTTATTAGTCGAAATTCTTTTACCAAAGTTTTTATGACATTGACGAAAAAACTTAATTAATATTGACTTAAAGTTCTATCATTGAACATTACAAAAAATGTCAACAAATTAGTGACAAACAATAACATTAGTACATGTTAATGATTAAAAAAAACAAAGAGATGCCAATTGAAAATGTTTAAATGAATGAAAAATCATAATTTAAATAAAAAATTACTTATATTAACATCATTTAAAATTTCTAATTAATATTAATGAAAAAAATAACCATTACAACACTGTCTTGATCTTAGTAAAAAACAAAAACATTTCAACCAAAAATAAATTAAAGAGAAAACATGAACATAATTTCAAATTCTTATGATTTAATTCAATTAATTTTTTCAATTTCTAAAATTTTATTAAAAAAATTAAACAAATAACATATTTTATCATCAAAATATTTCAAATTCTTTATAAAAAAAATAAAAATATCTCTAAACCATAAGTAAAATTCCTTATCTCAGTATTTTGACAACAATATTGGACATTAATATGATTAAAAAAATGTAAATTATGGCAGAGAATCTATCCAAAATTTTATTTGAGAGATGTTGGTTGAAGCCAAAAATCAATGAAGGTATAAAAATCAATGACCACGATAGTGAAATCAGGATGTAATGGTTGAAGCAAAAAATCGAATGTATAAAAATCAATGACCACCAGTGATAATGAAATAGAGATGTAGTGGTTGAAGCCAAAAATCAATTAATGTATAAAAATTGAAATTTATATTTTAAAATAAATTATATATAAACGAAAAATATTCTCTTATAAAATATAACCAGTATTTTTCAAATATCACAAATTCAAAATAACGACCAAGTCTTACAAGTAATAACAAACTAAGTTTATTTTAACAATTGGTTTGTTTATTAATATTCTTTTTGGAGAAACCTTACCAATTATATTAAAAAGCTTAATTAAACATGAATAAATTGTGCTGCTTGTCAACTTTTTTTTTCATAACAATAATACGAAAAAGAATATTGAAGCCGAATTTATCTTAAAATAATTAAAAATAGAAAAGTAAATGTTACTTGTCAACTTTTTCCGAGATCTTTTTTTTTCTTTCAAATTAATGTAAATTGTGAGATTTTGTGTGCACTTCAAACTTAACCACGATTACAATAAAAATAAATAAAATACCATATTACTTGATCCTTAAACAAGAAATTTATTGTTACCATTGTCTTGCTCCTCAATTGTCTGAGATCGAAAACGCTGCAAGGATCTAAGGTTTCTCCTCTCTTTCATGTCCCACATCGCTTACCTCTTTCTGTTGATCTCTATTTTTTCTCTTCCGACCTCTTTATCTTGGAAATAATTTAAAGTTAAAGCTTTTAATGTTATGAGAAGAACTTACATGAAGTTACTTACTTGGTTATTGGCTGATACAATATTTTATGAGATGATTACCAACCCTAATTTTCATAGTTTAATAAATTTCTTTAAAGCTTCTTGAGAGATTAACAGAGAACATATGAAAAAGATACATGCTAGAGGCCAAACATAATATGGGATTCAGAAGCTCAAAAGCTAGACTAGTTTATTAAAAAAAAAAAAAAAACTTCCCTCCAGGTGTGATTGAAAAAACAAACTGTGGAACAGTATAGAAACCCAGAATAAAAACTCCTAAAATTTAAACTTTTACCGGTCCTTTGTCTGCTAACCTGTAAATTGAATAGTGATAATCAATTTCACGAATGATAACTGAATCAAGGGCCTGGAAAACATAATCAGAATAAGCACGGTATACAACAAATAATCTAACAATATACTCGGCAAATGCAAGTATCATACACTTCATATTTCAAAGGGCCTGAAGTTAGCAATAACTAACCTAGCCCTTTTCAATTTTGTTATCACATCTTGCATAGCATATACTGTCATCTTTTTCACCTGTTTCAAAACCAGTAATCAAGGAGAAAAGTTAAATAAATTTACACCACAAAGCTGTTGACATGACAATAGGTAAGTTGGATGTTGCATGCCAAGGCCTATGAAGATGATTATCAATGATTCAACCACGAAAACAACAGTTATGCTATAATAGACATAATTACACAGATAAATAATTAAATTCTAAATGAGAGAAAGTTTGGAAAATTAATCTTTTCTAGTTGTTAAAGTTTAGGGTTTTGGGTACTAGACCTTATCATTCTCCCCTTCTGGATAGTAAGTATAAAGACCTTCAAATGTGTCTCAAAATCTTCTAAATAGTTTCAAATGGGCAGCACACAGGATGCAATCTCAATGCTACCATCTTTTCTATAACCATATTGTTAGTTTTGAGAAGATAGACATGTCTAACTATTCCACTTGGGCTTTGAAACCGGTTTATGGTTGAGTGGGTTGGGATACACAAAATTTAAAGCCAAATCATTGGAGATGTCAATCAATTGATAAGGATTTTCAATTCGCGTTATGAAGCAGGTGTAAGGTTTCACAAAAATCATGTTAGACGCATATCTATGATCAACATTTACCTTGTAGATACTACTAATATAGCTCCTATATTTTCACATTTGAAACTTCAAATATAGGCATGAAAAAAACCGTTAAGAACCTCTACTCTGGAAGCCTCTCATGCCATCTCCAATACCCAAATCTTCAAACACTTAACCAACATACTCAAATTTGAAGCAAATAAATGGCAGAAACAAACCAATACAAATAGGTTGGCATACCTCCAATTTGTCCTCAGCACACCCATGATTTATTGGAAGTGTACGAAATTCCTCGGATAAACGGAAACACTCCCCAACATTTTCAGGAGAAACAAAATCCATTGCAACCTTATTACACGACTGCAAAAGGAAGTCATATATCATGGATTTACACAGAACATTTGAATATTACTTTCAATAAAACTTAGAAACCATAAAAAGTAAATTGGCAGATCGTGAGGAGACTAATTTATGAGAAACCACAAATTCCAACCTCGATGTTGTCATTGTATCAACTATCAAAAAATATAAATATAAATTACAACAAAATAAAGAAACCAAACCTTGATTCCTACAACGAAGATTAAACAAACTTACCATGTATGTTCACTTTACCTTCAGATTTCTAACTTGGTGAGGACAACCAGCTGGAATGAAAACAGCTTCTCCTAGCTTCTGAATAAATGTCCAGGGCTCAATTCCTACAAGAAAATACTTAACAGTAAATTTGTAGAGAACAATTCAAACCCCTACCCCAAATCCAAAAACTGTGCTACTAACCATACTCCTCCTTTAGCTTCCTCTTATGCTCCACAGTCAAATAGAAGGTCTGGTCATGGATGGGGTGAATAACCTTCATTACGAAAGAACATAAGCCGTTTAAGAAAAAATAAAATCTAATGAGTGAGTGAGGTACCCTCAGCAGATGATGCATTATCCATATACAATAGTAATTGTCTGCCAAATATTTCAAAATAACTACTCATAACTATCCTTCACCCAATCCGTAATGACATGTACTTAATGAAAATTTTATTACAGGAAAATGAGAGAAAGAGAGGAAGCCAACATTATAAGGGTGAAAACCTCCAATTATTACACATGTAACCACTAAATATATTTGGTAGGAACCGAGCTTTACTAATGACTCAGGCTGACAAATAATATCCACAACTAATTTACCTGCTTTAAAGGACGGCAATGGATATGCCTAAACTCTTTGAAATGCTTCCTCAGATACTCCTGCAATTTAGGTACATCCTGCCTCCGAAAGATATCCCACAGTGCACCTTCTGAACCATCCCCTGCGAACAACAAATCACTTTCTTGCTTCATATTTACTTTGTCAACATCCTGATCATCACTCACTAACTCCCTTTTGTCTTGCTGCAAGTGTTTTTCTTTCAAATTCTTAATGGCAGTAAGATGCTTCGCTTCCAATTTAACTTCAGCTATATGAGTCAACACATTCACCTAGCACAGACAAAAATATTAAAAGGGAAAAAAATACTTTAATTTCATCATTGATATGTATGAAATCTTTAGAACATACAGCAATAAATACAAAACAGACACATATTTTATCAGGAAAAGCAAGGCAAAAAAGAAAAGCTGAAGATAAATTACAGCTTTATATGTCAGATTCAAACACACCTTTTATCTCATGTTCTTCCAAATATAAAAATGTCTTCATTAACTATGGGTGGAGACAATGCACAGAACAGAAAAATCATGTGAATTGAAACAACAATCAGCTGATTCTGCTCTTAAGAAACCAAACAGAGAAATGAAATGCATTATCAAATACAACAATGAACAAACTATGCATCTTCAAACATGAAGCTCTATTGGAAAATAACACCCTAAAATCTTCAAACAATTTAGAATAAATCATAGAAAATAACAGATCAAGAAGGAGAAAAGACAATACAACATACTGCATCAGACAAATCACAATGGAGCTTAGTCACAGAATCACCACGTCCAAGCTCCTGAGGAAATCCATAAGCAATGTATGTCTTCGGCCCCAAGTCTGGCTTTAGACACTCTTCAGGCAATTTCACAGCTAGGTTAAGGCAACCACCAAATGGATCAGTGTATTCCTTGAATGGCAAGGAAGATATGAACTCGGCACAATGTCGAGGTAAGCGTTCCTCTAATAAATTAGAAGATGGCCAGTCTTTTAATTTCAATATGCGAGGCCAATCAAGCCAATCCACACGACCTTCTTTATACCCAGTAAAAAATTCGTGGATCTTAATTTTAACCTGGATTTAACCAACACGCAGAAATCAGAAGCAACAGAACAGACAAGTCAAGTAAAACCAGTAAAGAATTGCAGTTAGTAAAATAAAGCATACGCGACTTACTCTAGTCTGCTTACAAAAGAAAAATAATACAAGTTGAAAAGACCAAGAAAATTGAAATGCATTTTACACCAAAATATTGTAATTTTTAGGTACTTTGCGAAATATTTCTCGAACACTCAGCACAGAGAAGTTCGTGGAAGTCAGCAATTGAAAACATTAAAAGCACAGAATTTCAGGAAATTTAAAATAAATTTGCTACAACTAAACTATTCTTTATTGGACATTTGAAGCATAGTGGTTCCAGATAATATAAGTACCAATATTAAGGAATTTAAACATAAACTTCATGAGAGTGAATAATGAACTTTGAGCAAAAATCACTCTGGTTAACAAATTTAAGATTAAAAAAGTAAACAAACCTCGCAAAAATCTAAGCAATCAATTGCCTTCACATCCAAATGTTGTGCATGGCTGCTCTTGGCTATGTGACACAATGCACGACACATGACAGATGGTTCCCAGCTTAAACCAGATGTACTATCAATCACATGGCTAACAATAACAGGCTCTCCATTTTTCCAATGCCACCGAAAATGCTCTAAATCCTCATCCTGGGGTTGTACAGCCCTAGAACAGTACAAATAGTTGTCACTAGAATTTGCACGTGATGCAGCCTTCCTCATACCATGATATCTAACATTTGTGTTTCTTGAACACGTACAGAAATTGCCAAGTGTTCCAAGTTTGTGTCTTAGTGCTAGTTCATTTGCTTTACACAATAAATCATAAATAAAATTTTGACCTAACACGCTCCTCAGTTCTAGAAAACCATGGTTACTTTCATCACTAACTTTTGGACATGGAATGCTACCATTACTTTCGGCATGCCATCCAAATCTTGACCATTCACGAACTACAGGTTTAGCAACATCGTTTGATTGAGTTTGGTTTACCCTTCTATTTACTACTTCTTCACCATGCAAGTAACCGCGACCTTTATGGGAAAAATCAAACATAATTGGCTCTGCACCACCTAAAAGCTGCCCATTACGAAGCTCACGACAACAGATGAGACAAAGATCGAAAGAGCACAGTGTACAACTTCTGTGGTAATCAAATATTGACGTTTTACAATTATCACTGCAATAGAGATTTAAGATAACAAATAAAGATACAAGATTAACGGGGAATAAACAATAAAATATGAGAAATGTACTAACCAATATACTCGCTCGTCCTTATAATAACCTGCCTCTTTTATTCTAAGCTCAGAGATTGAGATACCTGTAGTTCATAACCATATAGCAAATTATACAATGCAAACATATGGAACTTTTTACTAAGCTCTAATTGGAGCATGAGAAGAGAGGCAAACTTAAGTTACGCTGCTACAGTGCATACAATAAAAATAGTTCAAATTAAGTGATCCAAGGTCGAGAGAGAATTATTTCTAAATAAAGACCCAAGACCAGGAAACATTCACAAAACAAACTACATTAAAAGGGGAGCAAACCAATAACAAATGGATTTTAACTTACAACAATCAGCTAGATCAAGGTTAAAGCTAATCAATTATGATAAAGTAAGATAATTCTTTCGCCTTTGCATGTCGGAATTTATTGCAAAGAGATATGTGGCTTCATGGCATTCAAAACAATGGTTTAGTTGTGAGTAGCATAACGTAGCATAATCTGTAGGAACAAGCATGCGTCAACCAAATCTTGATTCAAATATTAGTAACCTAAATCAACACTTCTAATAAAAAAAAATACCTTGTATCTTAGCTTCTGTTTCATTCTCAATCATTTGTTCTTCATTCAACAATCTTAAATGTGGAAGAAGTGTTTGCAGCAAATACACAGAGAATTCAACATGCTCATCTTCTTTGGTTTTAGCTTTTTGCTTCATTTCCTGCCAAAAGTGAAATGGTAATATTTTAAATGCTGAACCGAGAAAATCGCAAGCAAACCTTATCCTGAAAGGGGGAGACGTAACTTTAATAAGTATATCGGATCTCAAGCATGCTACGCAATTGCAATTTCCTCGGCACACGGGACATGACTCAAAAATGTCATCCTCTTTCAAATGAGGATACCTAATGACACAGAAAATAATTCGAGGATTAACAGTTGGTCAAGTTATCACCATTCAAAACCAAAACTTAAATATTGCAATAACTTTTCCAGGAATTGATATGAGAATTGTTTCTATCAGTTAAGAATTTTTCTCCCTAACATAAGAAATGGTTACAAATTAAAACAGAGCACATAATTTGTAGAAATTCTCCATAGAAAGTATTAGTGCGTAAGCAACTGAGCATTTCATTCATGCATGGGCTTTCCGTTGTAATTCTTTCCAGTAATCTGTTTAATTAATCTCTTACATTATAAAGAATATTTCATGTCAGTAGCACTGACTTGGTAGCTGGCAAGACATAAACCTCGTGTAGATCTTATCTAACCAAACAAGGCATATTAACCAATATCATAACATTACAATTGATACAGAAAGAACAAATAAATATGCACGAGAGACAAAGTTATACCAATTTCGTATGCAGGGTGCGCAATATCTTCTCATAGTACAGTTTTGGCACCTCACAGTCTTCCCTCTACCCTTTATCTGACATTGATGACAAAATAAGAATCGTTCTCTAATCAACTGTTCTTCAATTAACTGCTATTATGAGCTAAATTAAATGGGAAAGTCAAACTCAAATGAGCATAAATATTTTTTTATTGAGTAATAAATAATGTCACCTTGCTGTTGTTGGTGTGCAAGTTTGGACTCATCATTTCTATATCTATTTTTTTTATCTTTGGTCTCCTGCTGCAATAATTATCATTTGGGTCACCTTCATCATTGTCAACGATTCGAACACCTTCATTGTGTACCTTAGTATCTTCTGCCTCTATTTTCTGTTTTCTCCTTCTTCGACGGTATTTTATCAAATACCGGTCCTTCACTTCTTCAGTTTTTCTGTCAGCAATAGAAGAATCCATGGGAACTAGAGGGTACCAAGTTTTGACCAATGTGAAGCATAACAAATGAGGGATAAAAGTTGAACAAAAGCCAATTGTGAACCCTAAGCTGTGACTGCCTGCATTGTCACACATAGGAAAAGATCATGATCTTATGGGAGAGATGATAAGGAGAGTTTTCACATTTAAGCAACTATTTGTTGAAAAAATAATTACAATTACAATGGATATAGATATTTAGTGTAATGATGATTTGTTAGAAATAGTGGAAATTCCACTTTGATGAGTACAAAAAGAGCAGAAGATACGTGAAAATGATGCCTGCAAAACAGGAGTAGGTAACAGGTGAAGCAATTGAGTGTGGCAGGAAATTGTGAATAGGTCATTCAAAAGTGAGGGTTTTTCAATGGAAAATTTGGATTTTTTAACTCTGTTTTTTATCTTTTTAGATACTCTATCCATCAAATCAATTCATTTATAAAGCTTTTATATTGCACGTGAAAAATCGAGAGCAATTGATTAATTAAAATTTATATTTATTCTTTACAACTTGATATTATTTGGTATCACGATTCAAGTTAATATTTTAAAAAAATTAATTTACTTTTTTCTATATGATTTAAATTGATGATTATAATATTTAAAACAAGTATTTCATCTTTTAAATTTGTCGTCAACATTCATTTTGAATGATGTAAACAAATTATTCCATAAAAATAGAGAAGTGCAATGGTGGAATTTATACAAAACAAGCATACACATTTGTATATTTTGGTGTATTCGAATGGACTTTTAATTGAGTGAAATTTTTAAGTATTATGTTATTCCGATTACAAATTGAAGTTTCAAAGATTACAAAACAAATATAAAAAAAATTACAAAGACTACAAAACATATTGTACCATTATCTTTTATATTACTTATAAGAATGTATAAAGATTATAGAATAATATAAAATAAAAAAAGATATAATAAGAACATTATATAAAAGAAATATAAAATAATTATATACACACTTTTTTTTTCAAAAACTAAGTGTTAAAAGTTTTGATTCAGAAAAATATAGTATTTCTTATTGTAAAAAAAATGAATAAATAATATTTCTCTCTTCTCCCCTAATAGAAAATATTCGAAAAATAATTAGCTTGAGTCTTCACGTATGTAATTAGGTTGTTTTATAAGTGTCGTTCTCTGCTAAATTTCAACAGAATAAACTCAATCGATAATGAGTTAGGATCGAAGAGACTCATTCATACCTAGCAAATAAATATTGTTGTCAATTTATGTTAATGATTTTTAAATATTTATAGTATATTTATTTTAAATAAATAATACATTTAAATAAATTTTAATTTTCAAAACATTCATTACACATTAGTTTTATTTTTTAAAGAATTTAGCATCTATAAAAATTACTTTAAAAGACATATTTGTGGGATCTAAATTGTAATTGGGTCATCCTAAATTCTAAGAGATTTTTCCTTTCAAAATAACAGGATGTAATACCTATTTAAAACATAAATGTATATATCATACAAAAGATAAATATTAAAATTATGGTTGCTAAATTTTCTTGTTCGTATATAATGATCAATAATACGTTCCTTTATTTAATTTTTATACATCCACTGTATTTTTTTATTAAAATCACCCTTGCCAGTATTATCATAAAATATCATTATCTATTATGTTACCTCACAACCACTTTTTCAATACCCTAAGTAACCCCATGTCTTCTCTTCGATGTAATTTTTCTAACTCTCTATTTGAGTTCCTCCCATTTATGAAAGACAAATCCTCCCAAACATACACTAAAAAATATTAGTGGAAAAAATCTACATCTCACGTCAAGTAAAATAAAACCAAGATAATGCACATAAGCATGAACAACTTATAACCAAATACACAGGAGTGACTAGAGGTGAGAACATAGACAAGATTTACATAGTTAAATAGGCTAGCTTCTGACCTAACAAAAAGTTACCAATTCTGCTACAAACCAACCTATTTCTCCATTTAAACATCAATATAAACACACACATGGTTATCAAACCTGTGTTACCAAACTTTAGAGTCTTTATGACAACTCCAAACATGTCAACATTCATTTTTTCTTATAGGTGGATCATCATCATCACCATTCTCATCTGCTTCATCATCCACCATTTCTTGTGTTTTCCTTCTTTTTGATTTTATTTGATTTATCATGAATTCAATTCCTTCTTTCAACGTAGCTCTCCTTCCTTTTTCTTTGTTCCATATTTCTCTTACAATGAACCTCCCACTCGAATTGTATTCATTCATTTCCATCAGAGCTGCCACCACTGCTTTATATGCTCTAAATCCCAATTCCACTTTCAATCTTTTTAGCCTTCCATCTTCTTCATCCAAAACTTCCTGAAACAACCAAGGTAATACTCATCATATTCATTATCTGGGTTAAGGGAATGTGTCAGATGTAAATGTGAAAAGAAGTTGTTTGCACCTTTGATTTTCCCTCAATTGTTATTATTTGGAATGGATACCAATGAGGGTCCTCCACATTCTTCTGCCATAACGAACACATTTTCAAAGCTGTATGCTCTGCTTCTTCTTTACTCATATTGTTCTTTGCTCTGAAAGTTCTAATGAAAGGCTCAGTGTCTATCTCACCCACTCTTTTCACACAAATATTGTCATAAAGACATGATATCTCCGTTATTTCCTGCAATTCAACCACATTGATTTCACAGTAGTATAATGAAACAGACCAGAAACAATTGTGCAACCGTTCATATAATCAAAGAAAGAAAATTCAAGTTAATATAAAAACCTCACCACCATTAATTTCTTGCGAGCTTTCTCAAGCTCATCACTAATCTCACGCTCTTTGATGATTAGAGCTTGATTCAGATCCTTGGAGTTTACTAGTTCCTCTTCCAACTCAGCCACTTTTGCTTTCAATTCTTTATATTCATCCTGTTGATACCATTACTAATATATTATTCTGTAGATCAAACTACACTACAGTTTAAACTCACCATTAAAATGTATCAAAACAACTTCATGGTTCTACCTCATACTGGTAAAAAGAACAAACAAGCTTCCATTGAATTTAACAGAAATCCAAAAGCCTCTGATTGCAACTAACCTCATCTAGGGTTTCGCTTTTTTTTCGTTTCCCCATGATCCGGTCATTTTCCTCAGTAAGTTTCCTTATGATCCGCGAATTCTCCTCAACAAGTTTCATCGTCATCCTCCTATTATCCTCAGTAAGTTTCTCCTGCAGCTTATCATTCAACGCCTTACTCTCTGCCAATTCCTTTGCCATCATTTCATTATCTTTCTTCATACGTTTCAGTTCACCACTCATGTTAGAGTTCATATCTTTCATCTGTTCTAATTCTGAAAATTTTCAAGTTGTGTTTTAGCTTTTAAGGTCCAAAACACAAGAATCATGGAAGGCTGTATTTCGATGACATAGTACAAGAAACTAAATTTAATACTAACTATAACCACTACTCAACAACAAGGAAAATAGACATACCTTTCTGACATTCCTTATCCATTAAAGTTTCCCTCTTGACCATTTTCAAAGCCATTTTTAAGCTTTCCTTGAGATCTCTCTTACAGTCAGCTTTCAGAACATTTGTATCCTCCATATCGATAATTTTCTGTCTCTGGCTGTCAATCACCTCCTTCATGTTCACAAAATTTATTCTTTGCTTGCTCGTGGTAGACCCTTCACATTCATTGTTCGCCATCTGCAAAACCATACAAATCAAAAGCATGAAAATGCTTGGGAAAGTCATGAACTTCCAAGCAACATCAAGTTTCTCTTTTTTTTCCTAAAGTTCATCTCTCTCTTCCACTCTTCCAAACTCCCGCTAAAATAGCTAAAAGGCAAGAAGAAATAAAGACATAAACATGAAGGGAAGCATTGAAAGAGAGAACAGAGAAAGGGAAGTAAAGGAGCAAGGAGGATACATGAGAGAGGAGAATATTGCACTGTGTTTGAAGAGCTAGATATGGCTAAAACTGAGAAACAGATACTTTATTTATTGGCAAAGAAAATGGCACTGATCAGATTTCTCAGTCACATCCATTAAATTGAGCTCAGAGACTTTTTATATTCTTTAAATTTACATATTAAAAATAGTATTTACTATTTAGATACTACATTAATAACATCTTTTATATGTACATCATACAATATAATAAATAAATATAGTTTAAAACTGAAAATAAATATCACTTCAAATACACTATAAGTTTTAACAGAGGCAAGGGACGATACATAGGTCACTTCATTATTTCAGAGTTCAACCTTTTGTCTTCTCATTTTCCTAAAACTCTTCTCTATGTCTGATTATACCTTCAAAATGAAACTTTTTTTCCTGAAAAACCCTTGTTAGCATCTAACTTTTTATCTGCCACATTTCAAATCAATAATGTCAAAAAGACAAATAAGCAACCACCTTGAGTGTTTATAAGAGCTCGTTATGACCAAAAGATAAACTTTCCTCTTGATACTAGTGTTTGTTTCTATAAGTTGTTAATTTCCATTGATTACGAAGATGAATTTGCAAAATATTAGTATTGTACGGATTAAATTTTTAATGACTCAATTTATATTTATTTTAAATTCATATAATTGAATTAGATTTTTGATTTAAATTTACTTTTTTAGAAAAAGTAGATTGACTTTTTTTTAAATTTAAATCTAAATATTTGGAAGTTTAAATCCAGATCCAAATATTTAGATTAAGTTCAAAATTCAAAATTTATTTTTTATAAATTAAATTTACATTAAATTTTCTATAATTTTGTTCATAATATCGATATCATAGAATTTGGCAGATTTTTTGTTGGGGACAACAAGGCCAAATTTTAACATGGGATGAACTTGGCTGACTTTCGGTCGGGGTCGACCAAATTTTGGTCGAGCTCAACTTGGTCGAATTCGGCCAAATTTTGGCTAGGGTCGACTCGGTCGAATCTTGGCTGGGGTCGACTCGGTCGAATATTGGCTAGGGTCGACTCGGCCAAATTCAAACGAATTTTGGTCGGGGACGACATGACCAAATTTGGCTAGGGTCAACTCGACAAAATTTCAGTCGAGATCGACTTAACTGGATTCGACCGAATTTCGACCAGGGTCGATTTTGCCTAATACAACCAAATTTTGGCCATAGACGACTTGGCCAAATATGACCACATTTGGCCAGGGCCTGATCAGTCAAATTTCGGTGAGGGTTGACTCCACTAAATTCGTCGGCCGAAAACAACTCGACTGAATATGGCCAATTTTTTATCATGACCGACTCAGTTGAATACAATCAAAATTCGTTCAAGACTTACTCGACCGAATACAGCTAAATTTGGCTTAGGGCCGACTCGACCAAATTTTGATCATGACCAACTCGACTGAATTCGACCAAATTTAGGTCAGGACTGACTCGCCTGAATATGACCAAATTTCGATCACGATCGACTCTGTCGAATACGACCAAATCCAAGCCATGACCAACTCAGTCAATTTTTGGTCAAGGCCAACACGATCGAATTTTGACCGGAGCCGACTTGACTGAATTCGGCCGAATTTAGATCGTGACCAACTAATTTGAATACAACAAAATTTCATCATAGGTCGTCTCAGCCGAATACAGTCAAATTTAGGCAAGAGTCGGGTCAGGTAAATCTCAATTGGGACCAACTCAATTGAATTTTGACTGAATTTTTATTGGAGTCAACTAGGCTGTATACAACCAATTTTTGGTCGCGGTTGTCTCGGATAAATACGGTCAAATTTTGTCTATGTCGACTCACTCCAATGCAGTCAAATTTGGGTCGAAGTGAACTCAACTGAATACTTTCAAATTTTATCTAGGACCAGCTGGGCCAAATTTCGATCGGGCCGACTTGACTGAATTTGGTCAAATTTTATATAGGGTCTCGCCAACTTAATCAAATACGACTAGATTTTAGTTAATCCATCTCAACCTTTCTATATACATATGCTTTTTGTCACCCAATTCTATTATTGCAGTAGTAGAGAAATTATGTTGTCATGTTGTTTATTCTAAATAAATATAACATATGTACTTCGGTGCATTCCCATCATTTAAAAAAAAAAAAAAAACATATATTCTTCAACCCTTATTAACACTCATTTTCTAAAAAATAAATCTTTACTTCCCTACTTTCAAAATCAAGTGTATGTTTATCCCCCAATAATAATTTTTTGATAAAATCAGAGTGATTTTAAATATTGAATTGGATATTAATACCAATAACTATATGAAAATGTTACCTTTATTAATTTATGTTCAATGTTCTTTTCCATCTTTTATTCTGCTTTTCATTTGGTTGCATAACATAAAATTGTTGGAAATTTACACACCTTCAATGTTTAGAGTTTGTGTTTTTAATTCATTAGACTTCCTTAAAGCACCATTTTCTTTATATACTTCTAAGTTACTCTTTCTTATTTAGGTATTTTATATGAACAAAATCTAATTAATATTATCTTTTACAAGTACATGAATATGCATACCATTTAATATAAATTAATAAAGAAAAATATTTAAAAGTATAATATATGGTTACACATTTTTTTACCATATGAGATGAGTAACCAAACTCAAGGAAATAATTGATATTTCTATTTTATATCATTACATGATATAAATAATTATAATAAGACAAGTTTGGATTGGATTCATTAATTATAAATAGTGTGTTGAAATTGAAAAGTGGATCGGACTGAACCCTACATCGGAAGTGTTCTGTTCGGCGGAGAGAGAAATAGAGAAAGAAAATGGAGGAAGGTAAACTGAGAGAGCTGAAGCAGTTCATAGAGTCATGCAGGTCCAATCCATCACTCCTCCACAACCCATCCCTTTCCTTCTTCAAGGCTTATCTCCTCAGGTTTCGTTTTCTTCCCATTTTTTCATCTCTTTCTTCCAATTCACCCTCACTCGCTCACACTCTCCCTCTGATGCAGCCTCGGTGCTCGCATCCCTCCCCAACCCAAAACGGTGATTCTCCCTTCCCCTGTTCATATCTTCTAAATCAGTTTTGGAATCTCTGTTTTCTATTACTCACTCAACTTGTGCAGGAACCAGGTGATTTTTATGAGACCAAGCCAGACCCTCCTTTATCTGCTCAAGACGACCTTGTAGAATCTGATATAGAGTTGGATAATGCTGATGTTGTTGAACCCGATAATGACCCTCCTCAAAAGGTATGCTATCTTCTGTATGGACTCACTGCAATGCCTTTCACTCTCAACAACTCTGTAATTTAAACCGTATTGCTATTGCAGATGGGAGATCCTTCTGTTGAAGTGACGGAAGAAAACAGGAATGCTGCTCAACTAGCAAAGTCAAAAGCAGTCGATGCTATCTCAGAAGGCAATTCAATTCATGATTACTTATAGTTTACTCTCTTTCTTTTGAATCTCTCAACTTAAGCTTTTTGGACATTCTTGTTGTTTGACAATTGTGTTATTCTTTTTAATGAATTTTTAGGTAATTTGGACGAAGCACTGGACCAACTGACAGAAGCTATTTTGTTGAATCCCCAATCAGCTATACTTTATGCAACAAGAGGTATGCATTCTCTCGGACCAGAATCAAATGCCTTCCAATAAATTTCTTTTGCTATTGTTTTCTTTCCACTTTCCACTTTATTGTGTGTTTTACCTTCTGTATCATTTGGAAATCTCGATTTCTTGTTTTCAGCTAGTGTCTTTGTGAAACTGAAGAAGCCAAACGCTGCTATACGGGATGCTGACACAGCCTTGAAGGTTTATTCTATTCCTCATCTCATAGAAAAATGGTATGAAAGCAATATCTGTGCCACGAGTTTCTGTACTCAAAGGTCTATTATTTGTTCCAGATTAACCCAGATTCAGCCAAAGGATACAAAATAAGAGGAATGTCGAGGGCTATGTTGGGACTATGGGAAGAAGCAGCAAGTGACCTTCATGTGGCTTCAAAGTTAGATTATGATGAAGAGCTAAGTACCGTACTTAAAAAGGTAATTTGCCTTCTTTCGACAGATGAAACCTGCGGAAGGTATTGTTGTTCTGTTTCTAATTGTATTTTTTTTTTTGGCTGGACAGGTTGAACCTAATGCCCGCAAAATTGAGGAGCATAGGAGAAAGTATGATCGCTTAAGAAAACAAAAGCAGCAGAAAGGAGATCCTGTCAAGACTGAAGCTTCTGTTAAGAAGGAGCAAGAAACTGAAACTCAAGTAAGTATAGATATATTTTCAGTGATTTAGCGATCTCTTTGGTAATTAGAGCATACATGATAAGATACACATTGGATGCCCCTTGGTGCTTGTATTACAAGGAATATTGCTATTCTTTTAAAATTTTGAGATACAGCATCAATACTTTGAATGGGTCTACATTGACCCAAAGTTCCATTTTTTCCTTTGTCATTAAAGCTACAGATAATGGTAAGCAATAACATAGAGTGAGGACTTCTTTTTAGTTGGACTGGTGATTGGTTGTGGGCAATATTTTGTTAAATGTCTGTGTATATATGTATGGCATGTAAATTTTGTAGGATCTTATGATCCTTGTCATAATTCCATGTTTTAGGCATGTAATGGTCTTTTGCAGTTTAGAAAGGTAAACCGAACCATTTTTTGTCCTATGTTGTTGGGTGGATGATACAAGTAGTATTAGATGAATATACTTCATTAATAACTAACCAATTAAGAATTGGTTATTGTCCTTTAGTTATAGTTGGAGCAAAGAATAGTTAATCTCAAGATCATTTTCAAGCATTATTTTTCTAAAATAGTTGACAATTTTTCCATTTTATGACCTACAGGACTCCCAAAGTAAATTAAAATTTCTTACATAAAAGAATCTAGAAACTAGATTGTTATATATATATATATATATATTTGTGTCATTATATAATATATGATTTCTTATAAAATGCAACAAAAAGTCCTTCCCCAATTAAAACAAACAACTATACTATCTTCATTAACATTTGCAAATATGGCAGATATAATTAAAAGATAAGCATTATAATATCATAAGTTTATTGACATTGAAATATGTGTGAAGTGCTCGAGAAAGACTTGCTCAAAGAACTCTAAAGTTACTTCATATTATTAGTTGAGAAAGACATTGAAATAGGTAGGCTAAAGTCAAGAAATCTGCTACCGAAGGTCTTTCCTCTCTTTATTAGTTGAGTTACTTCATATCCTTCTCTTTTCTTTTTTGGTTAAAAGGAGGGCCAAATGCCAATAACCTTTTCTTCTGATTCTATTTGTGGTAATTCTATCTAAGGTGCCAGTATCGTACATATCATATCCTGTGTATGTTAAGATTTCCCAGACAAAACATTAGGAAAGGAGTTACGAAAGGAAAAAAAAAAAGTAGGGGGGCAGTGTAGAATGTATGATACTGTTATTTTTCGTTACCAGGAGAACAGCAGTGTAGAATCTCTGATCCTGGCTCCAAAGAGTAAGGTTTGTTCATTGTTAAATTCCATAGGTTGTTGAGACTGGAAATAGGGTCCCCTAAGATATAATGATAAGTAAATTCCTGCCAAGTATGCTATAATCTAGGTTTACCTATGGGCATATACTAAGTTTCCAATATGATCATAAAGTAGACAATCAGACACGAAAATACTAAAAAATAACTTGATTGTTATTTGTAACCCTAGTTATGAAGACTGATGACTATAGGATTAAGCAATGAGGGGATTCATTGAGACTCAAGACTAAGTGACTACTTTTAGCTGTTTTTTCATAGACATATGTTTTGCAACCTTAACTCCTCTTACCGTTGCCAGGTAAAATCTTGATTTTGGGTATCTAGTATGTAACTATGTTTATTCTTTTTATTATCAAGTATTGTTTTCAACGGATGTAGTTTCTATAGGCTACTGTTTGTGATAACATTGTGATGTAACAAATTACAATCTGTCATTTCCTATGAATTCATACTTCTATAGTTGTCCTATTACATTCTATTTACTCCTTCATTGGAATGCAATATGTAGTGACGGGGAGTTGTTCACTCTCTATATGAACCTTAATAACTGTGCTATGGGATGATCTAGTTATAGCTAAGTTTTTTTTTTTATGTTGACTTGTTTTCAGGTTCAAGAAGCCTTATCTGCTTTAAAAGATGGTAAGTCTTTATATTTCTCATCTGGCGATGGTAAAACGTTTTTTTGTTGACTTCTTTGTCTTGCAGTTAATGTGAAAAATAAAAACAGTACACAATATTTCATTGTCTGATCTGTTTCGGCATCATACGTTTCATGTGGCTGTGGTAAACGCTTTAGTATGCATATTTTCGTCATAATTGCTCACCTGCATTATGGGCTTACAAGTTTGATGGAAACACATGGATATTGGCCTGAATTTATGTCACAAACCATTCTTGGTTGTGTAATTAAAAACTACTTTGCAAATTGGGCCCAACTTCATGGTGTAGGATGTAGAGCAGTAAGATGTTACGTTACCTAATTAGACTAAAAACTCATACGATATTGTGGCATTTGTAGCATGTTTGATTCTGATATTTCATTTTTATTCCTAAAAGAACAGTTGTTGCATTTTTTCTTGACTTTCCTTGAATTTGTATTTAATTTAATGACCTATTACATTTGTGGCATTCTAAAGGGCAAGTCATTGGTATTCATTCTACTGGCGAATTGGAAAAGAAGTTAAGTGCTGCATCAAAGACATCACGATTGGCGATCCTGTATTTTACTGCAACGTGGTGTGGCCCTTGTCGCTTCATTTCCCCCATTTATACAAGCTTGGCTGAAAAGCACCCAAAAGTTGTTTTTTTGAAAATTGACATAGATGAGGCCAGAGATGTTGCTGCAAGCTGGAATATTAGCAGTGTTCCCACATTTTTCTTTGTTAAGAATGGCAAAGAGGTTGATAGTGTAGTGGGGGCAGACAAAAGTACACTTGAAAGAAAGATTGCACAACATGCTGGCTCTCATTAAGTGAAATACCTTATAAAGAGTCTGATTTCAGTTTACATGTCCATAGCGTAATTCAAAGGCTAGGAGTAATGTAGTTAATATGTGTTATGCCTAGACGTTTCCACTGTCTGATTCCATGTACAAAATGTTAGTGTTGATTTGGAACGAGTTTCAAATTTTAAAGCTGATTTTAGGTTTGTGATTACTGTAATGGGAGGACGGAAGTAAACCTTGATAAAAATTGTTAATGAGTTTTGGAATCGGAGCCTTTGCTGCTGGGTCCAACTGGGGCAAAGTTGTTTTCTTCTTGTCAAGGAAGATACATGAAAGATTGACTTCCTATCCAAATATGCCGACGGTTACATTGAAAAGTTTTGGGTGGGTCAGGTTTTCTCTATCCCTGTCTTTCTCTCTTATCATTCCTTTATGTTTCTAGAGGATGCAAATTGTGGTGATTGATAGGAGGGGTTGTAGTTTAACATTGATCATGGTATGAACGGAGTACAATGGTGGTCGGGCTAGGTTGGTGTTATTATATCCATCTTCCCCGTTATAACAAGTTTACTTATGATGATTTTTTGTTTCCTCAGAGCAATTAATTGTGGTAATTTCGTAAACATAAAAATTGCCAGTCGCACCTTAGGAACAGAAGCAGAAAACTCGCAAGCTTCTTAAACTGAATATATTCTCATGAATATGATAGCAATGATACAAGAAATAAATAACGTAACCTCAGTGACCTTCAGCTTTTTAGCAGGCCGGAGCATTATATGAACAGGTTATACGAATAAAAAGGGGCGGTAAATGATTCATTTTCTCTCGTTCTTGGAGTAAAATCTCAAAACCAAATAGAAGAACAACCTGTAAAGAACACCCCAACCCAGCAGGATTAAAATGTCATACCATATGTTTTGCATTTTGATATCCATCGAGGACAAGATATCTACACCTAACAAGCAGTTATCTGGCAGACTGGAGTTATGATGTTTGCTGGGCTTCAAGTCTCCTAATGGTCCGGGGGATAATTCTGCTTTGTTTCCTGTGTAGCAGTCGAGGTTCTTGAATTCATTTGTTAGCAATGCCTCAAATGGGTATTTGATTGCAGAAACATAGTGAAGCCACCTCCAATAAATGGGTATCTGAGTTTGCTTGAGGAAGAAACCGCAGGTCAAAAAGAAGAGTGCTGTTGTGGCTATGACTACTGCATACCCTGTGATGTAACTAGGCACAAGCGCACTGACAAGCATCACATATGCATTAGTGGTAATAAGCGAGGCATAAAGTGTGAGCCAGAAATACCAGAGACTGCTTTTCAACCGGAGCATTTCTCTGGTTATGGCAGCAAATGTGAGTCCTTGAACAGCGAAAAATGGGAGGTAAACAATGAGGGAAGAAATAACATATGAAGAAGCACGGTAAGCGTTGTGGGAAGTCTCCCTGATGAAGATGAACCTCTCCATGATGAAAGATGGGACTGCGTCATTGGAGGAAAAGAAAACAAGGCACACCGCAAAGATGTAGAAATTGAGGAGCCTATTGATGTCTTTGAAAGAATGATGACTCAGATTTCCAAAAATGCTGGACAGGATGAGTGCCATAACAGTTAACACAATCTCACGGGAGAGGAAGAGTTCCGGGGTGCGAATTACATTTAGTGCTGTTCGCCACGAGAGCACTGCAACCTCACGCAACCATGGGTTTGCGTACTTGGATCCTAAAACTGGCTCATCAACCACTTCCTCAATCTCAAATCCTTCAAGAGAAGGGGCATATGAAGTTTCCGAGTAGTCCATAGACTGACCATCCACCGCAGGAGTTTGGGGGCGATAAGGATACCGATAAGCTGCAGAATATTGGTAGGAAACTGCACTTCTTGGTCCTGACATGGGTGTTTTCCCAGGCGTCCATCCTGGTGTTCTTGCCGGAGTCCATGATGGTTGCCGCCGCGGCGTTCCTACCACACCATGGTAAAGCCAGATAGAGAAATCTTTGGCCGAGAAATCTTTGTAGAACTGAGAAGCCAAACGTGGGTGAACACCACTGGTCATATTCCTTGGTGTTGGGACACTGTTCCTTTCTAGGGAGTTATCGAAATTGTCATCATCGTCATCCTCGTCGCGATAACTAAACTGTGCAGAATGAGGTTGTTGTGTTCCAGCAGTAAATCCTTGGCTGCGTAGGCTAATCAAGTGCTTAGATGCAGGGGTGTTCCTTCTGAAAGATGTCCTTGGAGTTTTTGGAACAGGGGTCATGGCTGCGGGGTCAGGTTTGAGGCCATCTCGTTGGAATTGGATTAGGGGGTCAAGCCCAACCGTTGCTTGATCATATTCACTAATAACATCTAGAAGATACTCAATACTGTTTTCTCCATCAGGCACAGGCCTTCCAAATCTGGACATGTGAGCTTGTAGTGCATCTGGCTTGCCCATGTATATCAATCTTCCCCTACAGCACCATCAAGCACAAAAGCATATCTGGTCAGAATTTGTTTTTCATGTTATGTTGTGAATATATTGTTCTAGTTCATCCATGTGAAGTACTAGTGTTTCTCTTTGTTTTTTTTAACAGCACATAGTTCTAACTTGTTCTCTTCTCTCGTCATAAACTGATGTATTCAATATCTTTTTTGGTGTTCCTATCATTGCCTATCAGTTTCAGATGGTGTATGTAATAAAGCTTAATATATCGCCTCATTTAGGCTCTTTAGACAGTAATATAAACATCATACATAGGATTTATCCAGAAAAGAAAATATAGGCTGTGAGATTTTCACCTTGCAAGGACGGTGATCTGATCCAGGAGCATTTGAATTCTAAATGAAGGCTGGTGTATGGTCATAAGGACAACGCTTCCTCCTCGAGCTATGTCTTTAACCTTTTCTACAACACTGTAAGCACTTGTAGAGTCAAGGCCTGAGGTAGGTTCGTCAAGAAACAGAAGTGATGGCTTATGGATGATGTCTATGCCAATAGATACCCTTCGTCGTTCCCCTCCTGACACTCCTCTCCTTCCTTCGTCACCAATATATGTATGTGTAGCACTCTGAACAGGGATGAAGTCATTAATCTGCCATTTTATGTCTGTAAATGAGTGTGAGAGAGAGACAACGGATTATATATACCTGTAAGCCCAGTTGGTCAAGGAGTTCATACACCCTCTTCTTCTTTTCTGCCCTGGAAATGGAAGGAGGAAGCCTAACCTCAGCTGCAAACATAAATGTTTCAAAAACCGTCAACATAGGGAAGAGCTGGTCATCTTGCATCACATATGATGACACCATTTTCATGTAGCTTGTAGTAATCTGCACCATAATATAGCATCATTAAGTTAAAGAGAATAGAAAGAGAGAATATCTCCCCTTTTGTTGGTGAAAAGTAAAACATATATCTGATTTGAGTAGAGGAGGTAAGTTTTACTGGTTTTCCATCAATTCTAACTGATCCTTCTAGACTCCCTCTAGCAATTCTCCCTGCCAATGCATCAAGAAAGGTGGATTTTCCAGCACCACTAGGCCCCATGACTGCCATAATTTCACCTTTTACTGCTTGGCCAGAGATGTCATGGAGAAGATATGTTTCTTTGTTGATCCATACTCCATCCTTTTTCTGCTTTTTTATGACACTATACGAGATGTTACTGAATTCAAGGCCATAGCCAGGAGTGAACTTCTGGGGTCCCAGTTGGTTCACATTTCTTCCGATTCCTGGTTTGTCCGAGTCCATTAGTGTCTCTAGGCTTTTATTTCTTCTCGTCCTTTCTGGCCTCGCCATTGGCCTCGCCATTGCAGTGAACTTCAGCAACCACTTTCTGCCCTTTGTTGCTGGTGTTTAAGGGAGGACTTGCTGGTGTTAAAGCGCTAAAGTTGAGCTGTGGATTGTTTAAATAAGAAGGTTATAAGGTATGAAATACGGACAAAGGAGGTGACGGTGAAAATGAAAGCATTTGAATGCAATGCAATGCAATGGAAGATTGTGACTCGAAACAAATTGTCAGACGGCAAATTTTGGATTGGTGCATTCCATTTCTCTTTCTCTTTGGGTTTACCAATACACTTTCTTTGGTTCTACCGAATAGAATGATATTTTTGTGTCACTCTCCATTGATATTTGCTTCCCCTAAACTAATTGTTTAACGTTTAGAGCTACCGTGTTTTGTATGCTAGGATAGCAGGTATTTATGTAAAAACATCACACTGGTATGGTATATCTGTTATGTATGTATTTGGTGATAATCAACTCAACAAAACAAAACAACGCATCAAATTTCAAGGTCCCCTCAAAATTTAATTCAGCATTGACATAATACGAATAGGGTCAGTACGATCGTTTGTAACTATATGCGCATATTCCAAAAAGGATTCTTCATAAATTATAATAAAAGTGTTCAAAGTAACAATTCATCATTCTCTCTCAACTCATGCATTGAAACACGCCATTTTGTGTTGAAATTCATAAAATGTTTTCGTATGTTTAAACCACCAAGTCAATTGCCCAACAAGTATTGGTTTCCTTGGAGAGGATGTACACGTGTGTAAGTAAGAGTGATGGATGGTAAACACTAATATACAACACTTCAACTAAAATCCATGGACTAACTAAAGTTACTGTTGAATATATTGAATGAAAACTGTTTTTTCTTAATACCATTAATTTAATTCATATTTTTCAATAAATTTCTTTTATTCTTGACATCAAACCCCAGCTTTCTTTAGAGAAATACCATTAAATTTTAACTACCAATTATTTTTTTTTAATTAGTGTGGATTAGACATTTCTTTTATTTCCACATCCGTCTGAGTAGCAGTTAGTTGTACTGAGCTGTAAAAAAAACATTTATAATGAAGTCCCTACGGCATTAAAAAAGATTTATGAGAAGTCTTGAATTGTTTATGGTGTAGAATTATTATAAACCTAAAAGAGATTGAATAAGTTAAAAGAGGAATGTGAGATGGATGAGAAGGGAAAGATCGATGATAAAGGTGAAAATATTAAGAGAATTTAAAGGCCGGCCGGCGGCAATCTTAGAGAGATCAGTAGATTCAACATTTGTTTGGAGGATTGTCTTTGTTCTTCTCAATCAACCAAAATCAAATGCACTAATCTTTACACTCTAAAACAAAAAACCTAATCTGCTTCTTCTATATTAACTGTATATAATAAGGGATGAGTGCAGTAGCAGTGGCACTTCCACCACACTGCACAGATTCTGAAGCATATATGGAAAGTGTTGTGTTGTTGAGTTGAGTCTCACTGAAGCAATACCAAAAAGTTAGGCACCAACCCGAGGTGTTGGAACGGTTCAAACTGACCATAGCTTCAATCAGCTACGCTTGATTCTGTGGTTTGATTGAGCCGCGCCAATATCGCGTGCCTTTTCTTCTAACTTTTTTCTTTCTACCTATTTCGTTTAAGTTTGAAGTTTATCGTTATGTTGGATTATAGAGTTTGTGGTCAGTTTTCAATGGTTGATTCCTTAGAAAACATAACCTCAATAGCTGTATTGGTGAACTAAACAACTCCAGAAAATAATGATTCCCAGAACTTCAACATTCGGGTGTATTGAATGTCTTTTTGCAATAACTTTTGGCTTTATGTTTAACTTCTTTTTTTGTATTTTGTTCGAATGCTAGACAAAGTTTACATGTTTGTATAATCACCTTAAATGTTTTCGCTTTTCTTTACAATCACCTTAAGTGATATCTTCTGGGTAATATAAATGAGGGTATTTTACATTCATGGGCTAATTTTGAAAAAAAGTTACTAAAATAGATAATTTTTTTTTAAATTACTTAAAGTTGTGTTTTAATTATTTTTGTTTTTTAAATAATAAAGAATGTTTGTAAAAACTATTTATTTTTTCAAGAGGTTAAATAGTGTTCTAAAACACGACTACGATAAAAAAATTAATTGAAAACGTCTTCTTAAGTTCTAACATTTTGTTTTACAGTGAAACTTCACTTAAAAAAAAGGTGAAGCTGTACTTTATAACAAGATGTCAATATTCTTTTGGTAAAGTAATAAAAAAGTGTCCTTTGCAAAGTGTCTTCTTCATTAAAAAAATTATTTTAAAATACAACTTACTCAAAACCTATAATCTCTTAAAATTTACCAATTTTTATAATCGTCGGGAATAAAGCCAATAACGTCATATAACTTGTATATGACAAATGAGAACCCAGCTTCAATATAGTATTACGCAACTCAAAATACAAATAATGTCATTTCTTTTTCTTTCCATTATATTTGAATATTCCATTACAACATTGTTTTTTATTATTCAGAACAATATGTTCTTATATTGTTCTTATATATATAATGCTTCCTAGGTTTGTATTGTATCATTATAAATATATTAAATAATTTTATTGAATAAAGAAAAAAATTAACTTACACAAGCATTCATTATTCATTATGCTCTTCGGCGACAAAAAAATTCCTCAATCGAATCTCCATCACCAAACTCCTACACAACTTCAACGCCGCAAACACATCTACAATCTATTTCAATTCTTCCATTAAGTACATGCTAATCTTATATTTCAGAATATAAAATTGATCAGTGAGGGTTAAACAAAAAATAGGCTTCAGAGATGTTTTGTGAGTAAAATGGTTATAAGAGGAGAGACGTAAAAAGAAAAAGAAAAAAAAAAACAGAAATATAAGAGCATCTGAATGCAAGAAGCGTATTGAAGAACAGGACATGCACTCATATCTGCTCAATCATCGTTCTGGGCAACGTAAAGGGCTGAATACGCTATTTCATCAATCAAAGCGCATCAGTGACGCAAACTAATTGCCTTTTCAAACCACTGTTAAATTAAAACAACATCAAACCAATTCAAAATCTCACTCTGCGGAACACCGAAACAGGGTTATTTTGCCTTCCACCCGTCTTTACTTATATAGATTAGGAAGAGGACACAAACCCTAAATAGCTCAGATTTCGGACGTTGATGGGTTGGGTCTGACTCCATGTATTCCCACCAACTTTTATTTAACGGCTTTTGCTTCCTACGCCCCATCATTACTAAATGCAACTCACACTGACTAAAAAGACCGAAATACCCACATTTGTTGTATCCCTGCGGCAACGTTGTTGCTGTCATCGTTGACATCATCGCATTCGTTGCTGAGTAAGAAGAAAAGAGGAAGAATACTGCAAAAGAAGAAGAGAGGAAACAGGAAAAAAACTCGTTCCGGAAAACTCTCTGTAATGAATTTCATGTATTCTGATAAAGATTATTGATTATTCAGAAAAACTTGTGGAAATTCTATTTCAGAAATCCTATTCTAGAAATTTTGTTCAAGAAATTCCGTTCTAAAAATTATATATTCTGAAAAATTCTAGAAATTTACTTCTAAATTTCCAAAACAAGTAATCGACAAATCACTTTTTAAGAAGAGTAAAATGATTATTTAAAAAATTAGGAGTGCGGGAAGCAAAAGCCTTATCTAAGTTCACCTCCACCTTTTGAAAATTCCAAATTCGCCCTGATCTTCCCCACCGAGTCCTCTCTCCTGCTCACACATCTCCATCTTCTTGCACGCCTAACTATGGAAAAAGAAAATAGTTTTCATTATATAAAAACTACCTAAAAATTTTCTATAAAATTTTCAAGTAGAATTAATGGTAAAACAAAATGAACCAAAATGACTTTCCCCGGAGTATGGGTGGATATGGTGAGGGTGAATGTGAGAGGAAAAGGAGTTCATGGATGCGGTGTGGTGCAGAGGTTGCAGCGACACGGCACCAGAGAGGAGAGATATTTAAGAAATATTTAGAAAAAAGAAGCGTGGATATAAAAAAGAAAGACGCTCTCATTCCATAATATGCAGACAAATAATCATTTCTTAGCAATTGGATTTTACACCTCCTTATTTTCCTCCTACATTCTTCCCATTGTAGTGTGATGACCTTTTAAATTTTTTTATCTTTCTCAGAGTATATAATATGACATTTACTAAAATACCTTCAAATTATACGTTCCAAAAAATTCTAAAAAACACATTTCTGAATAAACTTTCGGAATGCATTAGGGAAATAAATAATCAACTATCTCAATTTAACTATTTTACATCACTTCATAATAAAATTTATTATTCATATTTCTAGAATAATTCAAAATATATTATAGGTTATTTTTCATTTTTTTAACAAAACGGATAACAGATACATTTTTTCATGCATGTTGCGTAGCGAATAAACAGTGTCCGACCCATTGCCATCACTGATTAGAACATTGATCGGTCACATGATGAAATTACGTTGTTCTGTTTTAACTATTATTTTTGAGCCAAACTTCACAACAAAAGGTCAAGTTTAATGACAAAACTCGTTGAGTAATCATGAATAGGACCTAAGGTGTAAGTGATTTATTAACTGCAAAGATGTAGCTGATCTTGCAGCAATTTCTTGAGTAGCATATCAATGATGATAGTTATTTCATCTCTGTTCATACAAGAAGAAAACAGGAAGTGTTTTAATCATCAAAGTGGTATAGAAGTGGAGTGGAGTGGAGTCGAAGGTTGTAGAGAAGTGGTCTCTAGTATTGATGCTATACAATTCTATACACAGAAAAAGAACAGCCACAGACTGGACACAAATCAAAGAATAAGGGGAAGGAAACTATTACAGACTCAACACACCAAGCAAACAAACTAATTGACATAAAAAGAATATGAAAATAAAAAACAAAATGAATGAAATTAATATGAACTAACACAAAGCAAAAATGATTTACGATATGCATCTTACTACCAAAGGTGACCCCGTTTTTTTTTCATGGATTGCCTTCAACAATGACACAAACTTCACAAGGTAATTTCTGGAGAACCACTGAAGCTTCAATTTAAGAGAGCCAGGAGCCGAATTTTCGTGATTCACAGATTCAAGGTTCATTTGGGTAAATGGATGGAGTTCAGCCAGTGGACATGTCAGACTTAAAGTCACACAGCAGCTACCACCCTCAATAACCTGGAAAGAATAACATTAAACAAGCCAAGCAAAAATATGCGACAGTAATTGGGGGTTCGAAGAGTAAGCAGGGCCAAAATACCAAGTGGAAAGATATTTAGGAATTAGGCTTAAATCGGTTTTCAGTATATAAGAATATCACTAAATTTGATTTTAATTCAGTAAATTTTTTGCTCATTTTGATCTTTTTAAATCTTATGTTTTTTTTAAATGTTTTCTGTCATTTTTTAGCAAAGACGTGATAAGTATTTATATCATGTCAATGACCCTTATAAGGTTCAAAGATATTTGTAGAAAATTATTTATGCAGGAAAGAGATGTTCTTCACATCTTCCATTCACAAGGAGGATCTCGGGATGACATCAAGAGTTCAAAATCTACTGGTTTTGTTTGTTTCTAATTGTCAGGTACTCACCATCTCCGTAATGTCAGCAATGGAGCAACATGAATCAATTCTGAAATAGGGAGACACGGACGCATCTGATGAAAAAAAGTACAGCTGCTTAACATCTTCAATGCATAAAAGCACATACCCTCCAATCACAAAGAGTGATCTCGACAGCCATGATTCCTCTGTAAGTTTAAGACTATGGATAGCTTAATATCTGTAAACTATTAGTTACTAAAATAAAACGTTTTGAGGACATTTTAAAAGGATTTTGTCCATTGAAAAACAGAGTTTTCCTGAAACCTTTCCAAAGTAATACTACTGAAGTAAAATTGATGGAAACTCCCGTCAAAAGTGGCTTTACACAATCATCCAACTAAATGTGCAACACACTATTCCAATTTCCTACCAACTGATGAAACAATCTTTTGCAATAAAGCATTTCGCATATAGTTTAAGAGATCTTTTTACATAATAATAGAGCAATAAATTAATCTCCAAAAAGGTTCAAGACGTAAAAATAAATTGACCGCTGTAATTCTCATTAATATAGAATATAAAGAAAAAAGAACTGTATAAAATGACTAGACAGAAGCTTACCACTTCCATTTTTACAAAAAACGAGCACCATTGCATACTGATATATGCTCACATTTGAACCACCACATACTTGTTTGTCAAACAACCCAACCTGGACCTGCTCCAAACTGCCATTTAAATTTCCACAATCCGTCTATTATAACAGGAAGAATAGGAAATAGAAAATAAAAAATACAACATATTCATAGATCACATATGTAGAGCAACTGATAATATCAATACTTTCATGAAGACATACACCCTTTTAATTAGTGTGTATCTAAGACAAATGGTAAATCACCTTCTTATTGAGCATCTATCATTTCCATCACTTGAATCAAGCACATGTATGGTGCATAGTAATTCTATTGACTTCTCAATGCTTCTTGTGACAAAAAGATACGTTTCCCCATTCTCAAAATTTACCCTGACGGCCAAAATAATTATACTTAGAAAGCTGTTATTTCTCAAGTCAACGTAAGTATACAAGTTCACTAACCTTAACACCTGAAATCCCATTCCTACTTGCACCTCGCAAACTTCTTCAATATTGTGGGAACTCAACACCTTCAAAATTGTACCTGGATGGCATACCGAGAGGGTCTTAATAGTAATATAAAAATCAACAAAGAAAGCTTTATTGATCTACTTTGTTGAATTAATATGCATATATTTTTCAAAAAACAATGAAGGAAATTTAAAAAGCTTGTTCATTTTTCAAGCTGCAAAACATGGATAAAAAGTTTCGTAACTTAGTAATAATGAAGTATCATTTTTCACATTTAGAGGAACAAAAAGTTAAGCCTTCTTAAGGGCTCATTTGATTTAGAATTTTGAAGAATTGGTTCCAAAAGAAATAACATTGAAAGCACGAGTTTAACAAAAATGATTTGTTATTTGAGATTAATTAAAAATTAGCTTAAAAAATAAACTTCAAAGAAACAACAAAATGAAGAGAGAAATGATACTGTATTGAGCTAAATTATCAAACGCACATTTAAACTGTACAAAAGTTAAAGTTCCCTGTAGAAGCTGTCATATAAATTAACTTTTACTGATGCCATATTAACTCTGTTTTTAATCGAACATTGTAAATGCTCTGGAACTTCATTTTAACAAACCCAGATTGGTGATTTAAATAAGGGACAAGCGTTAACCCCTAGAGCAGAAAAGGAGGTTCATAATTTTACAAACATTATAGACATGGACAGGAGACAAGTGAATCTAATGAAAAATGAAAGGAACAATTTAATTTCTGTTGCTAACAAAAACAAAAGGTCATGGCCTAACCTGACCCATCAGAAGTAACGTTGATCAGTAGCAAATAGAGCTTCTTATGGCTGCTCAGTAATACTGCAACTTCACTACATAAAGGGAAAAAAATTAAACACACCATTTCAGGAATGTGCAGAAATTTTAGCATATATACTATAATCTATGCAGAAAAATGTGGAAAGGGATACTTTAATAATAATCATACAAAAAGTGTTCATTTTGGAAAATATAATGTCCTTTTTTTATAAAAACTAGTAGAAAGGGGTGTGACTTCCCCAATCTAAACCATTTTTTATAAAAAATTGTCATGTCTCTCACTTGCCTAGTCTCTTGGTCATTTCATCATCCGTTTAAAGTCACATGTCTCCCTCAACTAAATCAATATTGCCTCTTCTACACCTTCCTTTGCCATTGGTGAAAGGCAAAAGCGAAAGCTCCTCTGTCATAGTGGTCCAGTCAGCTTAAGTGAGTCCTCTGTCATAGTACATTCTCTTTTTCATCAGCACATTCAGTGTTATGCTCGTTGATCTGATATGTTTATCTATTATAATTATAACTATACATATAAATATTAATCTCCATTTTCTGCACTCTTTCTCTCTCTCTATGTAATTCACAATGTCTGATATCAGTTGGTCTGGATCTTTGTCATTGGTTCGCTACTTTGCTTTCGTATGGAGTTACAATGTTGAATGTTAAGTGTATTATGTTCAAGTATATATGTCATTTATATTAGGTAAACTCTTATGAGATTACAAATTACGAGTCAAGTCTACAAAAGCTCCACGAGTTTACATACACTTTCAAGTTTGACAACCTAGGTTCTATATAGTGGTGGAGGCAGGGTTTGTGCTTGGCCTAGACAAAATGCCTCATTTTCTGTCTCAGGGAGCCATAAAATATTTTATAAGAAATGTAAAATGAAGTTAAAAATTTTGGGGGTAACCATGGCATCCCCCAGTTGTATCCATCTTCCTTCTACACTTTTGACCAGTTTACTTAACTCTTCCCCTCCTCATGCATAAACAAAGTTTCAGGATAGATAACACCGGGAGGTTTCAACTTAAACAATAGAGGGAAGGATGCCACTTAAGACGGATCCAGATATTTTACAACTCCTAAGAGACACTGTTAAATGTAATCAACAGCAAACCATAAGAAAGCACCTACTGGTTGATGTATTGGAAAGATTAGAAAGACATGGCCAAGTGAGCATATCGTACTTTCATTTTTGCAGATGAAACAGTTCGCACCAAACAAAATTAAAACGTAAAAAATAATGATTCTGAATAATAATTGACTAGTGACCCTAAAATAATTATGGAAATAACTAGAGACCCAAACAAACAAAACTGCCTAAGACAATGTTATTTATCACCCATTTGATTCATCCCGGCAAATTCACACAAATGCTGGTGAGTTGAACTAATTGATAATTACCTTTCTTTATAGTTTGTCTCCCTCTGAAGGACACAATTACAGCGCATACAATGACTACAGACCTCACTGGCTTCAGAATCAGCAACAGTTGTATTGAAATATGTCACTATAAAATCATCCAATTCTTGCTTTAAATTTGCAGAAATATGTCCCAGACTTGTCTTCTCTAGTGTATCATCAGAAGCATTGCCATCTAATTTCTCTTTTAGTACTGAAATAATTCTTTTTTTGGCTTTTTTTCTGATTTTTCTTTTCTCCAACAAACCAGTGTCTTGGCTAGCACAACATGCATTCTCAGCAAAATCAATCGCATGCTGCTTAGAAATTTGATCAGAGGAGGAACTACAAGAAGAAATTCCATTTTCTCTTTCAAGAGCATTTTCTTGTCTTGGGTTGCAAAACTTTTCCTTAAGCTGACTTTGAGATAAATGACTGCCAACACCATTCACATAAGTTTTACATTGGGGATTATCAACTTCTGAAACTGATGGCTCAAATTCAACACAATCAACTTCACTACAGCTTGTGTTACTATCAGAAGATGCTACTGAAAAGGAATCTGTCGAAAGCTGCAAAATTTCTTCTACCAGGTGTTGCCGGCGATGAAGAAGGTCTTCTTGAAAATGAGGAGGAGATGCTGGGCAAGCAGATGATGACTGAGACCCATATATATCATGAATAATAGTCAATGGTGACATGTTGACATTTTCAGTCATTCTTTGTGCCCCTTCAGTGGTAACGGTGTCAGCATGAGAACTTCTAGTTTGTGAAAGTGAACTGCCAATGCCCTCAAGTGAGGATTTAAGCTTCTCCATGTCCACTCCTCCCGAGTCAAAAAGTGAGGCCCCACTGGCATTACCAAGCAAATTTCTATAGTCAAAGTGTTGTGGCCTATGAAAACTAGCAGATGTATCTACAAAAGAACTATCAGATTCTAAAATATTCATGCTACTGTCATCCCCTGACGCTAGAACGGAGTCTGAAGCATATCTAGAGACTTCACCAGACTGCTCGAGATGTGTCTTGTTTCTGATGTAATTTCCCTTCTGATGGGGTGTGGTGCTGCCTTCTTTCATAGTCTGCACTGATTTGTCAGGAGCAATATCCATCCAGTCTTTAAAATCCCTCAACCAATTAATAGAACGCTCTTTCTTCATATGTTCAATTCTATTTATCAAATCTACTATTTCAGGTTCATTGTCAGATAAATCAGGATCCTCTCTATTTTGAATAATATCATTAGCACAAGACCCAGAGTCTTCCTCAGAATATATGCTAGTGGTCTCTTCTTCATTTCTGATACTGACAAGACGACAGGCCTTTCTCTGTTTAAATCAAGAATAATATCATGTTAATATCTAATACTGATCAAAATGAAAAATATTAGATTTTTCACAATATTATAGGTATAAGCACAGATGAAATTGGATTTTCAAATTTAATTTTCAAGAAATGAGAATAATTAGCAACAAATTCAAGGTACAAAATAAATAAATGTTTTTCATTGTATATGAATATATACTCAGCTTCACTAATTACATACCCTTCTCATATTGGCACCTTCAGCTACAGCCTCATCCTTTGCAGGTACATAAATCCCAAAACTGGCAGGTTGCTTATGCATACTGGCAATAATTATTTGTCTCTTCCAAAAATCACTAGTGTTAATTTCTTTCTCATCTAATTTCAGCTGATTAACACAGAAGACCAGATGTGTGTTTAGAAAGAAGAGAGTACAAGATCCAGATAAAAATAACAAAGGTGAAGATGATATTACAAAGAAATTAACTGATCTCTGAAAGTAGGTACAATAAAATAAAAAATATGGCACACAACACAGACAAGAACATATATGGACAAACAAATAGACAAAGATGGAAACAAATAGTTAGATCAGCAGGCTAAGAAGTGAAACAATACGACTTACCCTTTCTGGGAAGGCAAAAAAGCTGAATACATGTGCTCTATACCATCGAGCACAACACAAAGGATTTCCTTCCAACCACAAGCTTTGAAGAAATGGAAGGCCCGCAACGAACTCTAGCTCTGAAAAATTGGAAACAATATTGTAGGAAAGATCAAGTCCTTCAAGTGACTTCAAATTCTCAATTCCACGCAAAGTAGTTAGAGCATTGTTCCTCAAAACTAGTTTAACAATTTGAGGGGAAACCTGCACGGTTCAACGAAATTGTATATAGGTCTCCAGAGCAAATCCCTAAATGAAGGCATACAACTAAAACAGAAAGGATCATGTCATTAATAACTTTTCTACAAAAAATTTGCTCTCATTTCATTTAAGGATCATGTCATTCAAATCTGCAAGCAAGTAAAGAGGACCTAGCTTTTCTTTGCAAGTAGTTCACAAAAATTACTGATATCATTTAGATTTTCACTGTAGAGTGTATGAGAGCACAAAAAGAAGCACGCTCAAAACAAATATAGCACGCCAGTTAATTATGGGAAGTTGGGAACATAAACTATTTTTAGGGATCTACCCTGGCAAGTGTGTGGCATTTAAGAATATACACATACGTTTCTGCATGATCTGATCAACATGGAAATGAACATACATGATGGTACTCCTGTATTAGCCACGTTCCAGGCAGAACCCTTGGGTGTGAGGGGGAAGGTTGGCAAACAGCCTTAATTATGGTTACCCTTAGTCCATCTTAGGTGTTGCCTCTTTGGAGGCTGTATTGCAACCTCAACTATGGTAGTTTAGAGCCACTTCAAATAGAGATATGGTTTTAAAATACTTTAAAAAAGCTTGGAAAATCCTCAGCATACACGCCAATTTTATAAGGATTGCTTTAGGCCCTAAAACTAATTTCTAAGAGAAGATTCATCCTCGATGTTAGGGGGCACAGTAGTGCTAGGAACATCCAGAATAACCCTCCATACTGAAAATAGAAATTCATTCATCCAAGCAAACTAGAATCACACACCACTCCAGAATTGCTAATTGCAAGATCAAAAGGAGCTTAATACTTCCATTTTCAATCACACAATAAGTGCATGAGTTAGCTAGAATTTTGAAAACCAAACCAAATCAACTCCACTTGGGATCCCATCACTTGAAACCCAGGTTCTCCATTTGGAGCAAAGACACACCTCTCCCTTAACCTAATAATTGATATCCTTTTAACACCTTATCGAAAAGAAAACAATATCCAAGGTGACTAATATTTTCAATCAAGTTAACTGAAGGAAAAACTTTATCACAGCCAAGAAAGGAAGAATAAAGAATTGATATTCATGTCATAGTGTTGAAAATCTCATAGTACCATGCTCTGTTAAATGTTGATAGAACGGAAATTTCTACAATTGGTAGAACGGAAATGGAAAGATGGCTTCAGATTCAGGAAAATAACCCAATAAAAGAAACTCTAGTTTCCCAACAACACTGATGCGATGCAGTCAACTAAAACGAAAACTAATTTTCCAACATGCAATAAGCAGCAAAAAGATTTTCCCCCAAGACAAACAAGGTCCAGCACATACTGTGGATGCAATTGCAAAAGAGCATATAACGAAAAAACAAATATTCTATTCATGTACCCGGGTGAAGGGTGCACATGTTCTCAAGTGATTGAAACCAAGGTCCAAATGCTTCAATTTGGTACACTTCTGCAGATTATCCACCTTTGCGAACTTGTTCCTACTAAGGTCCAGTGTTTCAACCGCAGGAAGAAGCTGCAGAGACTCGTCCATGAGAACCAAGCCATTACACGCACATGACACAAACGACAGGCGGTTCCACTGAGGAGAATTCTTCACCTCCTTTATCCTGCTAGCAAACACATGCCGCAGAGCATTCTGAAAACACAGACACAATTTCCAACACTCACTTAATAGAGAAGAAAGAAAGCTACTTAAAAATTTATGAGAACTTTATAAATAGACTCACAGTAGAGTTATGACAAATGATCTTCTCGAGCGTGTGCCTGAGCTCAAGAAGGCCTTTGGCGGCGGAAGTGGACAAGTCACAATCCCTGAGCTCCAGAACCTTCAAGCTCCCAAACGGCAAGAAGGACAAGGGAGTGGGATCCCTAATAGGATGAGGCAGCACCGAAAAGATTTTGAGCGAGGTGAGGAGGCGCAGGATCCGCCGGAGCTGCTCCAGGGCGCGGTGGTCGCCGAGGTCCGACACGTACGCTCTCAGGTAGTCCACCGGAGCGCCAGCAAGGAGGTTCTCGACCTCGTGCAGCGCCTCTAACCTCGATTGCACGTAGTGGAGGCCCGCCGGATTCAGCTTCAACACCTTGGTTTCTTCGATGAGAGGACCCGCTTGCTCCTCCACGAACTCCACCAACTTCACCAGGTACCGATCTCCGGTCACAATCGTCATTCTCCACCGATGAGTTTGCCTCTCACCAATTTCACACCCGAATTAGGGTTTTTAGAGCGAAGCCAGCAACGTTCGCCGACTCCATGGAAAAAACAAAAAAAAAACGAAAGGAACAAATTGAGATATACGCACAACAAGAAAATGGAGAAGAATATTTAGAAAGCGAATAAGGAGATGGATATGGAAATTCAGAGGATGGACAAAGAGAAGGGTGGTTTGGGATCGGGAGGAATGAGCGAAAGAAAAACGGCCATGAGTACGGATGAAGCGTTAGGGAGAGAGAGAGAGAGAGAGAGAGAGAGAGAGAGAGAGAGAGGGTGACGTTTTCAATTCTTATATTTTATATTTTATTTTTTATTTTTGCAATGTAGTACTCATTTCGTGTTTAGTGACAGAAAGAAGGGCATTTACTTGAGGTGAGTGAATTGTAATGATTGGGTTTGGTGTTTGAATATAGAGAAGTTTTCAAAGGAGTAATAATAAATTAGAAATACTGATGAGATCAAGATGACACGTGGCTGCAATGCTCCTCCTATTTTATTATCTGAGAGAAAATATTTGGATATTAATTTATTGTTTTTATCTCTTAGTAATTAAGTTTCTTATTTTTCTAAAGTAATCACCATCCTAAACTATCTACATCTACATACGTTCATTATGTGTAATCTTTTGTAATAATCTTATACATAATGATCAAGATATATTGACAGCGCAATTAAGTGTAATCTCTCTTCGAATTAATTCATTTCAACATCTATATTTCTATATATTTAAAGTATCCATAACTCGTTTATCATATTAATTAATTGGTTAATTTAATTGGAAGTATTATCTGTAATTATAGTAATCTTTAATGATAAATTTTTCAATCGAGACAAGTTATAATTTATTATTTAATGGAAAAAGAGACTCACTCGCTCTATAATTAAAAAAAATTGTTAAATATAAAAGAGTTATAATGAACGTTAAAAAGTAAATAATAGATTGTTTATGATGAAATTTGACATTAAAATGAGTTATTTCGAGAAATAATAGCTCATTCAGAGAATTATAGCGATAAAATAACTCATCCAAAAAATATACATCAAAATAATACATCTACTTTGTTTTAATTAAGGAAAAAAAGTAAAATGAAAATGATGGAAATAAAAGCGATAAATAAAAACACAGGAAAAATAAGATGTTTATATATGTGTATGTGTTTGTTTGGATGATATAAATAAGAGGGGATAAAAAATGGTAAGAAAATGTAAAAAGAAAGAAGATTTAACTCTACAAATTTGAATTCTTTTTACCTCCTTATTTGTCTGATTTTATACTTATTTAATTTTTTTAAAATTGAAAAGAAAAACTGTATAGATTACCCACCGTCATTTCCATCCAATTTCATGTCTCAATGATTAAGAAACATCAAATGATAGCTTTATCCCACCATTACGATTGTCAACTCTACCACTTCCCCCGATCTTTATCAGTATCAGAAACACAATTTCCTCGTTTATAACTTCTATTATAAACACTGGTCTCCAAAATGGAGAAGAAAAAATCACAGAAAGATACTTAATGAGTCATAAAATCACAGAAAAAATCACAAAATATATGGATTTTAAAAGCATTACCATCCTATCCAACAGAGTTCCCTCGATCAGGAATTCTTTGTGAACAGAACACTAAAGAATTTTGAACTCTCGTCCCTTTGTCCATGAGTAAACTGAAAAAAAGCATAGCTAAAACCTCTCTGAACTAGTTTCCATTTCCATATAGATTCAAATTTCTGTTTCAATGAGTTTGGCAAAATTTCAGTGTATATATACAAACAAGCTACTTCTGTTCACCTGCGACCACTAGCTAGCGTCTCTTCTCTTCCTCAACTTCTTCAAGGAGTGCTTGTAGCTCTGCTTCTGTTAGGGACTCTAACCGCTTCTGCAGATTCAACAGAGGCAAAATTATTTAGTGTCTTGTAATATTTTCTGGTTTGCATCTAAATTGTTTGAAGTTTGGCCATGACATGTCACTGTAAATATTTTAGGGGACACCGTTTTGCTTATAACTAGTTCATGTGGTAGCACCAATATAAATGATCTTTTCAATTTCTTTCATGTTTTCTTGAAAATAAAAAGGTTATGATATCATGGAACTAGATATGATGTCTTTAACCAAATTACAAGATGCTTGAAAAAGATTAGAAAAAGGTCAAATTTCACTGGGAAATATCATATTCAACACCCAAACATGCACTTCAATCAAAAAGTAATTATTTTCACAGATTTGGCTCAAAAAGCAACCCTGTTAAGATTGTTGTACCTCCATTACTTTGCTTTCATAGTCACGTAGTTGTTGTGCATATGTCATTTCCTTGTTTGAAACTCTGAACACATATGTGAAGATCCACCCAACTGTGAGGCCCAAAACCAGCACTAGCTGAACCACATTTCCTGCTTGTAGTGAATCAACTCCAGCAAACTACAAAGAAGAGTTGTATGAATTAACCCTAGTACATATGTTATACATTTCATCATTGGCAAAAGCAGTTCAAAGAAGCTACACTATGAGAGTTCTTTGTTTACAAGGAACCTGAACCATTTGTTAATAATCTCCAGACTACGTACTTTCTCACTTATGAATTGGAATAAGCTAAGAAAAAAGATGTTGAAGTACAAAAAATATAAAAAAAAACAAAAAGATGTTGAAGTACAAAAAATATAAAAAAAACAAAAAGATGTTGAATAAGCAAAAAACGAAGGTACCTCTAATCCACTTTTTAAGCCAATGCCAAGTAAAGTAATCCCAAGTCCAATTAACAGAACATCTTTCCTTGTATATCCAAATGGTGTCTTCTGTAACATCCAAAATCTCATTTTGTTAAATGTTTGAGAGGCTGATAAAGCAAGCAGAAGATTTCAGAGTTAAGTATAAATCAGACAAATACAACAAAGCAGTCATTCTACTCTCCATTTACTGAACCTATTTTTACAACCGAAACACTAAATCTTAATTAATTACAACTTCACTGGTCATAATTTCCAGAAGACAACAGCATAAAATATCATAACCTCATTAAAATAGGTTTTGATACCATATCAGAGAGCAGACTTAGGATTAACTGAAAAAAAAAAAGCAAAAACCTGACATTTGGGGTTTGCAACCGTGTTTTATCGTTAACTTCTAAAGATTTCAAGTTTCATGGTTAAAATATAAATCTGATAGCACACTCCAGCCAAATAAAATCTCCATTGGCCAGTAGATTTCAAGTTTCATAGTCTAAACTCATACTTACCTCTGTCTCCTTAGAGTTTTCATCCGTACTTCCACTAGGGTTGGAAGAATTTCTACTTGTAAGGATAGAGAATCTCTCTTTCTTTGGCAACTTGCAATTAAATCTATTCTCTGACAGAGCAAAACTCCTCTTTCGGTTTAAGCACAGGGGAATTACTGTTCCTGAATAGTTAGCTCAAACAAACACCAACAAGCTTAGTTAAAAAATAATTGCAATTTTCAGGGAAGAAAAGAAGCATCGCTATTGCAATTAGGCGAACACAAATTACAGAAGCAGATTAGTAATTAACGTACCTCTGTTAAAAACTGTACAAGAGTTTACCCCCAGCTGGAAGAATGGCAAAGCAGAAATACCAACATGGATTCTCGCAAATTTTTGGAATAAAGAGTTGCAATTTGCATTTCCATACGCAACATAAGCCATCCCTGAAGAGGAGAGGAATCAGCTGACGCAGCAACTAGCAAGCTCTGAAAACATAAAATCTTGCCGAGCGTTCAAAAGAAGTGATAAGTACAGACATGAAACATTTACCTGTGTAAGGAGAAGTAGAAGAAGCAACGGCAGTGACGAGTGGAGAACGTTAACTCATTGGAGATGAGGTTATTCGAGTTCAACGTCCCAACGTGTCGTTAATCCCTGTTCCACCATACGTGTCCTTTACTCATTGGTTTGGCCCCACTCACCGCTTTAAACGCCACAAACCAGTATATATAGTATAAAAGATATTTTTTATCGCTTAGCCTAATGTCGCGGTTATTCTTATTTTACCTTTAACCACTAATATAAACTAATCATACAACTATATATATATACATATATATATATATGACTGTGTTAATTTTAAAAAATATTTTATAGGAGTTAACTAATATAATATCCCTACGATATTTCCCTTTTGGGCACCAAAAGGTGCTACTTTTGAGCTAGCAAACAGAAAAAAGGGATCTTTATGATTATTGTTGATTTTCTTTAGGTGCAAAGCAAACAGCTGGTCTTAACTGGCCAGAGATTGTATGGGTTGGAGCTGGAACCAATTTGCCTGTGCATGAACATACATACTCAGTGCCTATAAAAAAGTACAAAAAACAGAAGTATATTTTTAAGTAATTTAAATTTTCTTTTCTTTATCTTTTTGCTTTCCCATTACTTCATTTTTCTATGTTCTGCATTTCATATTGGGTTCTAGAAGAAATGAGGAAAGAGAGCAAGTAGATTAACAGTTTGTGAAGTGTGTGTTTCTATGTTGTGGCTGATGTCAACCACCTAAGCAACAACCGAACCGCTCCTTGCCAATCATTCCTTCTGTTGGATAGGGAACAAGCAGAAAACCCATCAGATAAAACATTCAATGTACATTTAAACCCTATGACAACTAATTATAGGCCAATCATTTAGTTGTCCTACTTAAGATTCTTCATTTATTAATTCAGCAAGCAAATTTAATACTTCTCTCACTCTTTTACCTACCTTTTTTAATCAAACTTTATACCCTATGACTTTGGTTATAGCCAACTACTCTCCCAACAGGTTTACTACAAGAAAACATCCTATTAAAATTAGATCCTGACACTCGAAGAAAACTAAGAACCTATCAAACACAAAACTGGGTGATTTTCTTTCAGCTGTTCTTTAATAATTGACAAAGCAGAGACTGTTGTGTGTTTGAGTAAAAGTGTGGAAAATATTAATAGCAGACCACATGAGTTGATGGGAATATAGTGCAAGCTAGCATTGGATGGTGACTGGATACCAAGAGATTTGACGTTTGCCCTCAAATGCAGATGCTACTTTCATATCAACCAAAACAAAGTGCATGTGTAGACATTAGCAGATATCAGGTGAATCCTTTATAAATGGTATAAAATAAAAGAAATTACACAGTACCATATCTAATCATTAGTTTGGTAGTGTCCTTGAGTGAGGTTATCTAAACTTTTTCTCCATCCCTCCCATGTGCACTGCAATAAACTAGTCTCCACTTCTCTCAACAAATACACCCTAAGAAATACAAAACTAAACAAACTGGAAAGTTATGTGCGTCATTTTTCCATATACATCGAAGTCAAAATAGGCCAAATTTGCCAGGTTGGCCTATTTCTTTTAATTAAAAAAGATGATCTTTAACACAAGGGGCAAATAGATTATATACCCGAAGACACGCCCACTTTCTCTTAATTTCGTATCTGCATAAAACTAAGCCTCTGCCAGATGGGAAACTTGGTTATAAAGATATAACAAACACTTACGACAAACTTCAGTAGCAAAATATTAAAATCAGAATATCGAAATAAAGATATGCTAACTGATTACCCAACTATGGACCTTGAGCCAGAAAACGACAATCTGCTATTTTTCTTTCTTTCTTTCTTAACAACCAGGCACCTTCCCTGATAAATACTCTGACATTTCTGAGGTGAAATACCAATTTTGAAACCCTTCTGTGTCTTTCTCAGAAATGGGCAACGCAGCTTCTTGCACACCTTCCTTATCAGCCAATGGGGTCTTCAAGGTGTTGTTCTTGGATGGGAGGTTAGAGTCCTACACAAAACCAATCAGAGCTGCAGAACTCATGCTAGAATACCCTGGACACTTTGTTTGTGACTCTACCTACCTCAAAGTGGGACACCGCATTCAAGGGCTCCTAGCCGATGAGGAACTCCAAAGGCGCAAATTTTACTTCCTTCTACCAATGGAACTTCTCTACTCTGTTCTAACCCATGAAGAAATGAGCTCTCTTAACTACAAAGCATCAAGAGCAACCAAGCATGCAAGTTTTAACAACTTGGCAAAGATTTTTCCAGTTTTCGGTGAATTTTGCATGTTCCCTTCGGAGCTTAAGAGATTAGAAGCTGCGAATCAGGTGGTGAGGGAGCCAGAACCAGTTGAAAGGTACTCCAAACAGAGATCTTGGAGACCGGCGCTGGAAACCATTGATGAAACTCCATGATACATGTTCATTTTTTGTAAGCATACCTTTAGATGTTAGAATTAGTTCATATATTTTTATCGCAAACCAAAATATCTGAGCTGCGTGGGATGGCATGCAAGCTTGATGAAGGACTTCTTGTGTATATCCTTTGCTTCAACTTCCTTGGCTTGTTCATTCATCAATTAAAGGAGTTTTCCCTCGAAAAAAGTGACAATTTTGTGAATGTGTAGAAACAGTAGTAGCATAGCATATCTGTAAACGTTTTATCAAATTTATGAGTTTACACTCACTTTCTTAACTCATATATAAATAAAATAAACTACTGACTGCAAATATTTTTTAGTAAACCGTTTATTTAAATTAAGTCATAAGATTATGTATAGGATATATTAAAAAGATGGTTTATTTTGATGATAAAACATTTATTTAAAAATTTACATCACAGTTATAACTGGTTAAAATTTCACTTGATATTAAAACTATACAAACATATACCTGATACGTAAAAATTGAAAATTGAAAAGTAATATTAATACCAAATTATTACAAAGTAAATGTGTAAGAAAAAAGTGCAGAAGGGAAATAGATAGTGTTCAAATATGCGACTAAACAAATTAACAAAAAATATTTAAATTAAAAATAACGTTTACAAATATTAAAAATATTTTAAATTCAATTGAAAACAGCATTTCAAAAGGTATTAAATTTTTAAAA
>Ga0214543_1001082_pt1 | contig 50894 bp, 36 predicted proteins | sample CNSS2metaG_FD_160094 | JGI IMG/M metagenome (GOLD analysis project Ga0214543, IMG submission 160094) | Root nodule microbial communities from cowpea collected in UCLA plant growth center, Los Angeles, California, USA - CNSS2 | ecosystem: Host-associated > Plants > Roots > Nodule | place: USA... | reverse complement strand
ATATAAATCTAATGTATGTTGTTACTTTATTGTATCACCGATATTTTATATTATATATAAATATCTAAATTTTATTATATATTATATTATATTATGATATTATGATATTATGATATTTAAAAAATCTTTAATAACGTCTGCCCGTTTTCCCAAGACAGTAATAATTACATTATTGTTTGCAAATCTAATTGTAATCGCCCTGTCTTTTAATGTGGGATTTATCTTCTATAAATATTCATCTCCATTCTACCATCAACATCGCACTTAAAGATAAGTTCAATCATATTCTTCATTCTTCCAACTCTATTTCTACTATCATTTTGAAAGTTCAAGCAAATGGAATACAACTTCAATGAAGAAGAAGTTATTAATAGAATGAGTAGGTACTAGTTCTCTATTATTCACCTTCAGGACGAGGTACGTCTTTGGTAAATATTTCCATACATTTTTTCTTTTACAAAAATTCTTCTACTCTTCTTATTTGTGTCACGGATTTCAAATGATATCCTCATTTTGTCTTTAACTAATCTATGTTGTTGTTAAAAAAATTGTATCTTTGGAGGCTGTTGGGTTTGTGGATCGTGTATTCGCCATTCTTTATGATCAAGATCTTGATCGTCAATGGACTTTAACAAATGTTGAAGGCAATAGACATGTCGTCACTTATAACAAGAATTTACAGAAACCAATGCTAATTGGAGGATGGACTGATTTAAGGGACCTTTATCAACTACACAATAACCACACTATTTATTTTGGATATGTCAGTCATTCTTGCTTCCAAATCATTGGTTTTCCAAGTAAATGCAAACCTTTGTCTATTGGACGTTTTCTTAAAAGACTTGAAGTAGATGAACCACTTTTCAATGGACCGAAGTTGCATTTTTGCATATTTCTGAATCCAAACCAATGCCATGCTAGCCATATGGTGAGATTCATTTCAGTTACTCGGTGGATGTTTATTTGATATTTATATTTATGTCTTCTAATTCTTTTAAAACATTGAATCCATATCTTAAATTGATTATTAGTTTATATTTAATTTTTTAATTTTATTAAATGTGTTAGGATTTGCCCGCTGATTTTGGCAGTTATTTTCGTCAAGGAAGATTTAAAAACATTTTTCTTTATGGACCGCGCAAAATAGTGAAGTGCAAACTACTCTTGAGAAATCATCTAAAGAAGTCTAACAAAATTGGAAGTGGCTGGAAGGAATTTTGTACTGCTCATGGATTTGATCAAACTATTGACTTGGTGTTTGAAGTTGACCAGATGAAAAGCAATCAGAATGTCAAAGTGCTGACATATTGTAATCTTTAATTTACAGTTTGTTTTATAGTGTTATTTGGAACTGCCGAGTATAAATAGTTTTGTTTTTATGTCTGCTACTTATGTAGTTGTCAACCTACAAGTTTTTATATTTTCAGCAATGCATATGTATAGTTCTATTTTGTTATTAATGAAATTTCTTTGAAGATTCTCTCAATTTCTATGAACGCCAATAAAAAGTTTATTGTCAAACTTTAATTAAACATTGAGTTAAAGTGAGACATATTATAGTATGTTATTAAAAAATATAATGATTTCCTTTTATAATTTAAATAAAATATGCATGATGATATTCACAGATTAAAAGTAGGAGGATGGATTTTGGTTTGTTATATATAATTATTATATATTTCATTGTTATATTAACAAAAAAGCAATATTAATTGAACTTCTTTTAATGTAATTATTCAACTTCATTTGCGATTTATGTTTTGGTAGTCTACATTATCTTTTTAATCTTTATGTATGGATGTATGTTGGTTTAGGATGTGCAGACATTGATTGTATGTTATCATTTCCAGACATAATGAAATAAAAATTGCAGATACTTGCTATGAAATTGTCCTCTTTGTTGTACTATATATAGTACTGCATAAAAAAGACGTGTTGTTGTACCTACATAAAAAGCAAATGTTTTGTTAGTTGCAAGAACAAATCAACTATGAAAGAGCTGCTATATATATGAATGATTCTGATCTATTACCACTCAGCACTGCATGCTCTTTCTAGTTTTAATCTTTGTCTACTGCTAAAAACTTTTTGTAGTCTTACAAGTGCTTCCTATCACAATTACAAATATTTTTCTTTCCACAATGGTGATTAGAGGTACAATCTCCCAAAAAAAGTTTAAGAAAGACATTCACCAATATAGTAATAAAACAGAAAACACTTTTGCATCCACTGAGTCAACTTATCTTTGTTTTTGCTTCTTCCATTGTCACCTTTGAAAGTATTCCATATTTTTTTTTTCTGAAATGGAGGAAAACGATTGTAAAAATGCAAGGTACTGAAGGGATTTGGTGCTACAACAAAGGTTGAATGCAAGAAGTAATCAACATTCATGTAAGTTTCTAACATCTCACTTAAATCATTTGACTTCCGAATGTCTTCATCAAACATTTATTTACAAATTCTACTTTTCTATGTTTATATGTTTTTGGATGTTGCAGATTTCAAAGAAGAGAATGCAAGAAAAAAAACTAAATTTGCCAACCATTCTTCTCAAAGTATTTGTTTTCTTTTTATAATTATATTTGACAATGTTCATTTGGATTTTAACTTGACAACACAAATGCATAATCAAATATCTTTGTTGTTGAAATGACAGATAAAAGAACTCAATCTGAGAAATTATTTCAGAACACTATCCAAAGGAAGCCATTACAAGAGTTGGATCTTAGTAAGTATTCTTTTTTTAACCTATTTCTTTACACATTGTTCTTACATAAATGACTAAAGTATTGTTGTCTATTGTTTTACATTCAATGCTTCCACAATAATCCTTTTTCAGATCTTCAGAACAACAACAACAACCTTCACAATATCAATTCAATATTTCAGTCAACAATTGGTAAGTTATCTTTCTTGGTTTTTCAATATTATTAATTCAATATCATTTTAAGAAATTATAAACAAAGCTTCATTTCAATGCAATGCCTGAAAATAATATATCAAATTCTTTCATTGCTTTAGTTGAAGATCCAATCCAAATAAACTTAATGACTTCACAATCTACAGTTTCTACTGTAACATACAATACTCCTTTCGGTAAATTTCTACATTCATCTTAATTTCTTATATACCTATTGTAATTGGATGAAGATGGCGAATTTTAAATTTCTATCAATGTTTTTTAATGAGTACAGTTGTTAGCAATAACAGTTAGAGAAATTATGGACAAAATAGTTATAATTGCAGTGCAAATAAGTAGGTTCTTATTCATATATACAAATGTTCATACTCACAATGCCAATGAATGTAATGTAATTATTTTAACAATTATTTTGCATAGGTGGCACATCTGAAGTTGTAAATGATTCATATTCTGTCTCTAACAATGAAGTTGAAAAATATCCTTTTCAAGTCATATAATCACTTCAAAACAGATTCACTCTTGATGACGAAACAACAACAGAACAACATTGTTCAGACACAACAAATGATGATTCAACAACAATAACACATGAAGGTAATTCAGATATTTAATTCCTAACTTATTGATGTTTGTAAGACCCGAGAAAATTAAATAGTTATTTAATTAGGACACGTAATAGGAACATTTAAAGTAATTAATGTGTGGAACTATGACGTGGAAAAGTATTAGCTCAAATGGTTGAGAGTACTTTGGTTATGTGAGAGGACTTGGGTTCAAGTCCTCTGTATGCCAATTGTTGTTATTTTAATTATGCATTTTTGGTTACATATTGAATGCGTGACGTGATGGTAAATTGTTAAATCTGTATAAGTTATCATAAAGGTGAATTGGTTGAATTGGTTGCACTCTTAACTTGGTAATTGATTGGTGGTGGGTTCGAGTCTTGCTAAGAACCAAAATAGAGGTTTCATTTTTGGATTACTTTTATTTTCTCATGGCATTGGAGAGGCATAGGAAACCCTAGCTGCAGAGGGAGGTATTCAAATGGTTGAAAGTTTTATGCCAAGGGTAGTTGTCTAGTCATTTGGCATCTGAAAACTCATTTTTGATTTATAGTGGGAAGGGGGCACTTAAAGGGATATAATTGTGAGAGAGAGAGCTGGAAACTGAGAGTGAACTGGGCAGTGACGTTTTTGTGGTTAGGCACGAACAATGAAGAGAATTGAGGGTGGAAGGTAGTGTGAGAGTGCAAGAGAAGACTCGGGGAAGGTCGGGTTAGTGAAATCATCAAGGATTCGAGTGAAGAGCGAGAAATCCAGGTTAGCGAGTGAAGAGCCATGTGTAAATGTATGAATTTCCTCTCTGTCTGATGCTGTTTTCACAAAAATTCTGGGTTCTCGCCCAGAAACCGCCTGGCGGGCATAAAGGTGCCGCCAGGCGGCACATCAGTTTGACTTAAAAATGTTGTTTCTGCTATGAACTGCCTGGCAGTGAGATTGAGCCGCCAGGTGATATATGTTGTACTGACACTGTTTGATTGAATTGTGTTGTATGTTGTTTCGTGTTGATGGCCATTAACTGTTATAATTGCGAGGTTTTAAAAGACCCAGATGTTCTTGATGTTCTGGATTAACGGGGGCGTCATAAACCAGAAAAGTGTTGTTCTGGTATGGTGCCTGGCGGTACATTGATACCCGTCAAGCGATGGATTTAACAGGAGAGCGCACAGTACTGAGGTGCGCATGGCGGCACGTCGAGCTCCGCCAGGCGGTGACGAGGAAACAGGGGCACTGGCACAACGCTGGCGCCTGGCGGTGAGTGGGTACCGCCAGGCGATCTGGAACAGTTTCGCCTGGCGGCGTGTGGGCCGAGCCAGGCGGAAAAGTTGTTGTTCTTTGCTTGGTGTGTTGTTTTAATTAACAATGATGCTTGCTTGGATCGGGAGATGCTGTGCCATGAGCGGGTAGGTTCATTGATGGTGGATGACATGTGATGATATGAGCCGGGAGGTTCATATCCAGTTACTCTCACGTGGGGATACGAGCGAGGTAGGTTCGTATGTTCCGTGCTCACGTTGAGAGATGCCACGTGCGGGGAGGTACGAGGCTGGTGGATCACATGTGTTGGACTACGGGCGGGCAGGTCCGTAGAGCAGGACTACGAGTTGGGAGGTTCGTAGGGCAGGACTACGAGCGGGGAGGTTCGTAGAGGTAGGACCACGAGCGGGCAGGTTCGTGTGAGCATCATGTTCCCGAGTCCAAGGCTAACCTGTTGTGTGATTTGAAGGCTACAAAGCCTTGGGGGTTTAAGGTCTTGGCCAAGAATTAAGTAGAATTAAGAAGATAGGTATATGATGTTATCTTGTATTTTATATACCTATTATCTTATTTTCGCAGCTCACCCTTTCTTGTTTGTGTGTTTGTGTATAGCGATGATCGTGTGATTCGTTACACGGGAGCAGATGTTGACATAGGTGGAGCTGATGATATCCAACCGACGGAGTGAGGGCTAGCTTTGGGGATTAGAGCTAGGATTTTTCCCTCATGTATTTATTATATTTTATTATGAATATGGACTTTTGGAAACTTGTAACACTCTGATGTTTATATTATAAGTTTTGGCGTGCTATTTAATAAAATTTAAATTTTTACCGCGGTGTGTTTATTATTTCGACGACTTTTGAGTTAATTTATTTATTATATTTTTTATTTTAAGTAATATTCCTTAGGAATGTTACATTTGGTATCAGAACAAACGTTTTGATGCTTTTGAGAAAACTGGGGAGTGAGCTGACGTTTGTTATAACTGTGGGGGGAACACTTACGGAGGGATTGTACTAGACCTGCCAACAGCGAAGGCGGCAGTATGAGCACTCGCAAGTGCTATGCCTACGATCAGCCGGGACATTTCACCAACAGATGTCCTAATAGGAAGACTACTCCAGTAGCACGGACTCCACCATCTTTTTCTGATCGGCCGAGAGCAGCAAGTCGGGTTTTCGCCATGACTAGTACTGAGGCCACCCGGTCAGGTAACTTGATTTTGGACCACTGTTTTCTTTTTGGTAACACCGTGTTGGTATTGTTTGACTCAGGAGCTTCACACTCCTTCATATCCCATGACTGTGTGGAGAGATTGGGATTGTCTACTCGTGATCTGGGATGCGAGTTGATGGTCTCGACACCAGCATCTGGACAGGTTTCAACAAATCTAGCCTGTGTTGGATGCTTGATGGAGGTAGAGGGCAGATGCTTGATGGAGGTAGAAGGCAGACGCTTCAAGGTGAATCTAGTTTGCTTGCCCTTGGAGGGATTGGAGGTCATTCTGGGAATGGACTGGTTGTCTATCAACCATGTGGTACTTGATTGTGGACGGCGCAGGATTGTGTTTCCAGAAACAAAGGGGATAAAGTTGGTGACGTCTGGAGAGGCAGTGAAAGAGATGAAGCAAGGATCTACTTGTTTTGTGATAGTAGCCCAAGAGAAAAAGATGAGCACCAAGGAGCAGATCAGCAGAATACCGGTGGTGGATGAATACGCCGACGTATTCCCAGATGAGATACCTGAGTTACCACCCAGCCGGGATATAGATTTCTCAATTGATCTAATCCCTGGAGCGGGTCCAGTGTTGGCAGCTCCGTACAGAATGGCACCAGCAGAACTAGCAGAATTGAAGAAACAGATAAAAGACTTGCTAGAGAAGAGATTCATCCGACCCAGTGCTTCACCGTGGGGAGCCCCGGTGTTACTAATAAAGAAGAAAGACGGTAGCTCTCGGCTGTGCGTCGATTATCGACAGTTGAATAAATTGACGATAAAGAACAAATACCTATTGCCGAGAATTGATGATTTGCTCGATCAGCTCAGAGGGGCAGGAGTATTCTCCAAGATTGACTTGAGGTCTGGCGATCATCAGATCTTAGTCAAGCCAGAGGACGTCCAGAAGACAGCCTTTAGATCGAGATATGGACATTACGAATATGTCGTGATGGCCTTTGGAGTAACCAACGCTCCGGCTGTTTTCATGGATTCTATGAACCGCATTTTCAGGCCCTATCTGGATAAATTTGTGGTGGTATTTATAGATGATATCCTCATCTACTCTCGGAATAAGGAGGAGCATGAGGGCCATTTGAGAATTGTGCTGGAGGTGTTGAGAGAACATTGGTTATACGGTAAACTGTCCAAATGTGAATTCTGGTTGGACGAGGTGCAATTTCTGGGGCATGTAATTTCTTCGCATGGTATAGCAGTGGACCCGAGCAAGATTGAGACAGTGTTGAAATGGGAGAGACCTCAAACTATAACGGAAGTCAGAAGCTTCCTAGGGTTGGCTGGGTACTACAGGAGGTTTGTGGAAGGGTTTTCTAAAATGGTGAGTCCATTAACTCAACTCACTAGGAAGGATCAATCCTTCTCATGGACTGATAAATGTGAGGAATGCTTCGAGGAGATGAAAAGGAGGTTGACTACAGCTTCGATCCTAATTATTCCAGATACCGGTAAGGTGTTTGAGGTATACTACGATGCATCCTATCAGGGTTTGGGTTGTGTACTAATGCAGGAGAAGAGGCTGGTAGCCTACGCTTCTAGACAGTTAAAGGTGCACGAGAAAAATTACCCTACCCACGACTTGGAGTTGGCTGTTGTAGTGTTTGCCCTTAAAACATGGAGACACTATTTGTATGGCTCCCAATTTCAGGTTTTTAGTGATCATAAAAGCCTGAAATATTTGTTCGATCAGAATGAGTTAAATATGAGGCAGTGGCGCTGGATGGAGTATCTCAAGGATTATGATTTCGAGTTGCTTTACCACCCTGGTAAAGCTAATGTTGTGGCGGACGCCTTGAGTCGGAAAAGGATGCACATCTCAGCTATGATGGTGAAGGAGTTGGAGTTAATTGAGAAGCTCAGGGATATGAACTTGGGTATATAGCTGAGTGAGGATTCCATCAGATGCGGTGTTCTTACACTGACTAGTGACGTATTGGGAACTATCCGTGATCAACAGAAGGATGATGCTGAGTTACAACAATTTGTGAGTTGGATAGGGACTGAGAAGGGGAAAGATTACATGATTGGGACAGATGGTATCCTCAGGTTCAGAGATAGAGTCTGTGTGCCTGGGAATTGGAGACTGAGGAAACAGATCATGGAGGAGGGCCATAAAAGCCGTCTTAGCATACACCCAGGTATGACTAAGATGTATCAGGATTTGAAACAGTCCTTCTGGTGGAATGGAATGAAGGCCGACATTGATGACTTCGTGGCATCGTGCTTGGTATGTCAGAAGGCCAAGATTGAGCACCAACGACCAAGGGGTACACTTGAGTCGTTGGATATCCCTCAGTGGAAATGGGATAGTATTGCCATGGACTTCGTAACTCATTTGCCGAGGTCTGCGAAGGGGCACGACTCAATCTGGGTAATAGTGGACAGGTTGACGAAATGTGCTCATTTCCTTGCTATTAATCATAAGTGGTCATTGGACAGATTGGCTGAGTTATACGTGCGGAAAGTGGTCAGGTTGTAGGGTGTGCCTGCCAGTATAGTGTCAGATAGAGACTCAAGATTCACATCTCACTTTTGGCAGTCTTTACAGGCAGCGTTAGGGACTCAGTTGAGGATGAGTTCTGCATACCATCCGTAGACTGATGGGCAGTCGGAGCGTACCATCCAGTCATTGGAGGATCTTTTGAGAGCTTGTGTGCTGGATCATATGGGTAGTTGAAGTGAGATGCTTCCATTAGTGGAGTTCACAAACAACAACAGTTATCACACCAGCATTGGTATGGCTCCATATGAAGCATTGTATGGGCGGCGGTGTAGGACGCCATTATGTTAGAACCAGGACGGGGAATCATTGGTGTCGGGTCCCGAGTTTTTACAGCAGACTTCTGAGAAGGTTAGAGGAATTCAGGAGAGAATGAGAGCCACGCAGAGTAGGCAGAAGTCATATGCCGACAAGAGGAGGCAACCGTTAGAATTTGAAGCTGGGGATCATGTATTCCTCAGAGTGACCCCGACGACGGGCATTGGGAGGGCCATCAAATAAAGGAAGTTAACTCCGAGGTTTGTTGGGCCTTTCCAGATCTTAAGGAGAATTGGCGCTGCGGCTTATGAGATCGCTTTGCCACCGCACCTGGCGAATCTGCATAATGTATTTCACGTTTCCCAGTTGAGGAAATACATTGCAGACCCATCGCACGTTCTGGAGTCAGATGACATTCAGATTCGGGAGGATTTGATGGTGAGCACCAGACCAGTGCGAATTCTAGACTCACAAGTGAAACAGCTACGAGGGAAGGTGTCGCAACCTAAATCGCGACCGGATGACGAACTAAAATAAATTCATTTGGAAAATAGACATTTGAAGTCGCCATCATAGTTTATTCTGGAAAACTATGGAAAACCATAAAAATAACATAAAGTCCACGAGAACCAAATTTAGGGTCCGGGAGTCGGTTACGCGTAGGAAAGGTATTAGCACCTACCGCGCCCACCCAAAGGCGGTACCTTTAATTAAATTTGCAAAAGAGATGTGTTTTTTTTAAATATTTATTTTTCCCAAAAGTAAGAACATAAATTGAACAAATATATTTTTGAGTGAAAAGGACCCGACAAGGATTAACCTTGGTCCTACGTATTCTCATCAAAAATGAGAAATCAGGGCTACGTAGTTCTTGATAAAATTGTTCGATTAAATGATTTAATTTTTGAAAGTTGTCTTTTGACATATTAAAAAGAAATGTCGTGCGACGCGAGCGGTCGATTAGACATCAAACACCTCTTTATAACTTATTTATTAATAAGAAAAAGAGTGTCCTGTGACGCGAACGGTCAATTAGACACCAAAAACATTTTTAATATTTTTGCATTTTTAAAGTGTCGTACAACCCGAGCGACTGATTAGACACCAAAATAATTTTTGTATTTTTATATTTTTAAAAGAAGTGTCATGTGACGCGAACGATCAATTAGACACTAAAATAATTTTTATATTTTTACATTTTAAAAGAAAGTGTCGTACGACGCGAGCGGCCGATTAGACACCAAAACAAAGAATAAAGAAAATAATTTTAAATTTTTATTTATTCTTATTTTTTTGAAAATTATTTTAATTTTTATTTCAATTTAAAATATTTTTATTATTTTTTAAAAAATGACGTGATTAAAATGTGAAATTTACTTAAAAAAAACGCGGAAATGTGATACATAAAGAAAAACGCGGGGTGCATAAAGTAAAGCGCGGGGTGTATAAAGTAAAGTAAACACATTATATCTAAGAAGAAAAATAAAGGAAATGGGTGTGTGCTTAGTGAAAACGCATATACGTAAAGTAAACTAAAACTTAATGTAAGGGGTGTGGGGTTATTACATTGGGGAGTGCATGAAGCAAATAAATAAACAAAATTCAATATTAAAAACAGGGGTGCATAAACTGAAATATGGAGGTGCGTAAAGAGAAACTTAAATACGCTAAACTTAATTAAACAAACAGGGGTGCGTGAGTTAATTATGGAGGTGCGTGAAGAAAAGATGAATCTGCCAAATTTAAAATACAGGGGTGTACGAATTATTTATGGTGGTGCATGAAGAAAAGAATCTGTTAAGTTTAAGATACAAGGGGTGTACGCATTAATGACACCATTCTATCACATACACTTAATAAAAATACTAAATGGACATATGAACATAAAGCAAATAAGGTTTTAAAGTTAAAAACACTACAACAACTCACGCATGATTCCAAGTTTAATATAAGCATATTTTACTCACGATTCCAAAATGATTAAAAAGAAAGTAGGTCCCGCACATTGTAGTCAAATTGGATCATGAATTGGACCATGCTGAATGTAGTATACACTTTTAAAAAAAAAATGTCAAATCAATCAACATTCTTAGAACAAGTTGAAAGCCAAAAAAGGGGTTCAAATAATTTTCATAAACCAAGTTAAAAGACCCAGCCAAAAGTGGTACACTCTTACTGAAAAAAGGGTTCAAACAAGATTAACACATCTATTCTCCATAAAAATCTCAACTAACCTCAAAATACCCTTAAGATGAATCCATCTAAAACCAACACACACTACTAAGCCAAATGAAACATCACGTAACTCATCTCCAGACACAAAACATCAACGTAATTAAACAAATAAAAACCGAGAACAAAATCCAAAAACTTAAATGGTAAAAGTAGTGGTAAAACATCAATGAAAAACCTGAACAAATATCAAGTAGTATTCATAACACCGACAAATATTGGAGAATGAAAATGAACCTTGTAGGCTAACCTTGTATTGGAAATAGACTTAGATCATGAACTCCAATGACAAAAATGATGAATGACGACAATCAAGAACAATGCCACCGAGGGTTGGAAGAGGCGAATATAGGATTAGCGGATTATGGACAAGACGATAAGAGTAGCACGAGAAGAAGTCCCTTCCTGGATTCCCCCAAAAAACCAATAAAAATAAAATCCCCTTTTTCCCCCATAAAACTTTTTCCTTTTTTCCTTTCTTTTCCTTCCAAAAACTGAATAGAGGTTTTGTGCATGACGTGATCAGAAACCGTTCCCTCCAATCCTACTAAAAAAATCGTTTTCATTTTCAAATTTTAACTTTTAATTTCTGAATTTTATTAATTAATAAAAAAAACGAAAATATATTTTTAATTATATATATATAAAAAAACAAAAGATTATTTTACTTTAACGCTTAAAAAAACATAAATTAAAAAATTTTATTATTATTTTTTTTATTTTTATTATTTTTTATCTTTTTTATGTAACACTTATTTTTGAATATATATATATATATATATATATATATATTATTTACTTTATTATTTTTTATTTTTTATTGTTATTTTTTTTATTTTATTATTATTGTTATTTTATTTTATATATTTTTATATTTTTTATATATATTTTATTTTTAAAACAACCTTATTTGCCCGGACGAATTGAGTGTTGACAGAAGGAAATCAGGACCGTGAAATTGTTGTGGGATGAGACTACTCAGGAGATGACCTGGGAGATGGAGGATCGCATGAGGCAGTCTTACCCACACTTATTTCTTGGTAAGTCTTATTTTCGAGGACGAAAATCTTTAAAGGTGGGTGTAATGTAAGACCCAGGAAAATTAAATAGTTATTTAATTAGGACAGGTAATAGGAACATTTAAAGTAATTAATGTGTGGAACTATGACGTGGAAAAGTACTAGCTCAAATGGTTGAGAGTACTTTGGTTATGTGAGAGGACTTGGGTTCAAGTCCTCATTGTATGCCAATTGTGTGTTATTTTAATTATGCATTTTTGGTTACATATTGAATGCGTGACGTGATGGTAAATTGTTAAATCTGTATGAGTTATCATAAAGGTGAATTGGTTGAATTGGTTGCACTCTTAACTTGGTAATTGATTGATGGTGGGTTCGAGTCTTGCTAAGAACCAAAATAGAGGTTTCATTTTTGGATTACTTTTATTTTTGCATGGCATTGGAGAGGCATAGGAAACCCTAGCTGCAGAGGGAGGTATTCGAATGGTTGAAAGTTTTATGCCAAGGGTAGTTGTCTAGTCATTTGGCATCTGAAAAATCATTTTTGATTTATAGTGGGAAGGGGGCACTTAAAGGGATATAACTGTGAGAGAGAGAGAAAGAGAGAGAGCTGGAAACTGAGAGTGAACTGGGCAGCGACGTTTTTGTGGTTAGGCACGAACAGTGGAGAGAATTGAGGGTGGAAGGTAGTGTGAGAGTGCAAGAGAAGACTCGACGAAGGTCGGGTTAGTGAAATCATCAAGGATTCGAGTGAAGAGCTGGAAATCCAGGTTAGGGGAGTTGCTTATTGTGTTTATATTCGTGATCGATTAATTTTGTACTGCCATGCGTAAATGTATGAATTTCCTCTCTGTCTGATGTTGTTTTCACGAAAATTTTGGGTTCTCGCCCAGAAACCGCCTGGCGGCAGTTTGACCTAAAAATGTTGTTTCCGCTATGAACTGCCTGGCGGTGAGATTGAGCCGCCAGGCGATATATGTTGTACTGACACTGTTTGATTGAACTGTGTTGTATGTTGCTTTGTGTTGATGGCCATTAACTGCTATAATTGCGAGGTTTTAAAAGACCCAGATATTCTTGATGTTGGCACGAGTTAAATTGTCATTGGGGTAGAGAAGAGAGGAATCGTGAGTGAAAGGAAGGAATTCGATGGTTATTGAATTGAGTATATAATGATGTGTCTGGAAATCTAATAGGGTACAATGAGTGGTATGATTGAGAATGGGTCTAATAAGTTATGTTAAACTGATGGCGCGTTGTTAGAAGTGAAAGCGGAATCAAATTCTGAAATTTTTGTCTTGAGCACGGGTGCAGAAATCTGGGTATGGTACCCATGATCTGATGCACCGCCTAGCGGTGGATAATTGGCCGCCAGGCGAAGTGTTTTATCAGAGTGGTGTTGAGAGATCTGGAGTGCGTCTGATGGAGAATAAAACATGAGAGAAGTATAAAGGAAATGTAGGATGGATTGTAGATCGAATAGGTGAAAATGTGAGCAAGAGTTGGGATTAGGAAACTCTAGGTCTTAGTATGTTAGTTAAGGAAGAAGGGAGGATGGAAGAAGGCAAAAAGAGGGAAGAAGCATATGAATTGGGCATGAGAGAAGTACGAGACCGGGAAGTTAACAAGAGTATGTGGTATATTTAAGGGCGTGATAAAAGGTAATTGTAATGCTAACAGTTTCCTAGGGTGTATGAAGTTGTGATTTTATGTTTAAAGCTCTTGTTAAATTAAAGAGGACTTAAATGAGTGGATTGATCGGGGTAAAGCACAAGTATTTGGTTACATATGATAGTTGTAGATTCACCTATGCGGGGGTTTGATATTGGGGTTCTCACGTGAACTTTGTAAGTGGGTTATATGCTAAACTGGATTAACGGGGGTGTCATAAACCAGAAAAGTGTTGTTCTGGTATGGTGCCTGGCGGTACACTGATACCCGCCAGGCGATGGATTTAACAGGAGAGCGCACTGTACTGAGGTGCGCATGGCGGCACGTCGAGCTCTGCCAGGCGGTGACGAGGAAACAGGGGCACTGGCACAACGCTGGCGCCTGGCGGTGAGTGGGTACCGCCAGGCGGTCTAGAACAGTTTTGCCTGGCGGCGTATGGGCCGAGCCAGGCGAAAAAGTTGATGTTCTTTGCTTCTGGTGTGTTGTTTTAATTAACAATGATGCTTGCTTGGATCGGGAGATGCTGTGCCATGAGCGGGTAGGTTCATGGATGGTGGATGACATGTGATGATATGAACGGGGAGGTTCATATCCAGTTACTCTCACGTGGGGATACGAGATAGGTAGGTTCGTATGTTCCGTGCTCACGTTGAGAGATTCCACGTGTGGGGAGGTACGAGGCTGGTGGATCACATGTGTTGGACTACGGGTGGGCAGGTCCGTAGAGCAGGACTACAAGTTGGGAGGTTCGTTGGGCAGGACTACGAGCGGGGAGGTTCGTAGAGGCAGGACCACGAGGGGGAGGTTCGTGTGAGCATCATTTTCCCGAGTCCAAGGTTAACTTGTTGTGTGATTTGAAGGCTACAAAGCCTTGGGGGTTTAAGGTCTTGGCCAAGAATTAATAAGATGGGTATATGATGTTATCTTGTATTTTATATACTTGTTATCTTATTTTCGTAGCTCACCCTTTCTTGTTTGTGTGTTTGTGTATGGCGATGATCATGTGATTCGTTACACGGGAGCAGATGTTGACACAGGTGGAGCTGATGATATCCAGCCGACGGAGTGAGGGCTAGCTTTGGGGATTAGAGCTAGGGTTTTTCCCTCGTGTATTTATTATATTTTATTATGAATATGGACTTTTGGAAACTTGTAACACTCTGATGTTTATGTTATGAGTTTTGGCATGCTATTTAATAAAATTTAAATTTTTACCGCGTTGTGATTATTATTTCGACGACTTTTGAGTTAATTTATTTATTATATTTTTTATTTTAAGTAATATTTCTTAGGGATGTTACAACGTCAATAAATAAATTTTTTAAATGATTACTTACTTCTCATTTTACTAATATTGAAGGAGATAGTGCAAGTAGTCCAGTTACTAACGAATTGCATTGCAAAGGGGAGTTACAAGGTAATGTGACACACAATTGTACATAATTTCAGAGATAAAATATGCATTTCAAGCTAATGCTTTATGTTGATGTTTAGAACTACTCAATATTGGAGAACCTTGCTTGGAATGCCAATTCTATAAAGCTCAACTTTGGTATGAAGAAAGAGTAGAAAAATGTAACACATCAAAGAAAGTTAAATTCTCATTCTGTTGTTAAAAGGGAAAAGTGCAAATTCCACTATTAAAAAAACCACCTAATCTTCTTGAAGGTTTGTTAAATGGTGTAGATCATAGAAGTCAATTATTTTTACAAAATGTAAGAATATACAATAGCATGTTCTCATTTACTTTAATTGGTGGTAAGATAGATGCTTCAATGAACAATGGTTCTGCTCCACCACAATTTATTCTTAATGGACAGAACTATCATCGTATTGGAAGTTTATTACCAGAACATGGATCAAAGCCAAAGTTTGCACAACTGTACATATATGATACTGAAAATGAAATGAGTAACAGACTGAAGCATTTCAGGTTAGTTAACAGGTCAAGTAATTTGCTTAAATGAAATATTTAAATACATTTGTTCACATGTTTTCTCTTTATTATGTTTTAGGTCAAACAACAAGGAATCTGATAAAGATCAATCATTGGTTGCTGATTTGATTCAAATGATTGACAATCACAATGTTCTTGCTAAATCTTTTAGAAGAGTAAGAGATTTGTCATTGTAACATATGGAATCAGATTTCACGCTAAGACTATTTAGAGGTAGAAACAAAGACCCTAGAGTCTACAACACACCTTCATGTGATGAAATAGTTGCTCTAATAGTTGGTGATTTTGGCAATATGGATGTAGACAGAGATATAATTGTCAAAAAATGTTCTGGTGAATTAACAAGACTGCATGAAACTCACACAACTTTCATTACACTGCAATATCCTCTCATGTTTCCATATGGAGAAGATGGTTATCAAGAAGATATTCCAATAAGAGAATCTCATTCAAGAAGTAAATCCAGGGTGAGAATTAGAATTTCTTTGCGAGAATTTATTGCATTTAGAATACAACAAAGATCTATAGAACTTGGAAATATTGTGAATGCATGCCGATTGTTCTAATAGTTTTTGGTTGATTGCTATACGATGGTGGAAGCACAACGATTGTCTTTCATTAGAGCTAATCAAAAGTTAATTCGTTGTGATATTCTTAATGGATTACAAGAGGCTGTTAATAGAGGAGAGACAGATCCTTCTTTAATTGGAAGACGTATTGTACTACTTGCTTCATTCACTGGTGGTACAAGATACATGTTCAACAATTGTCAAGATGTTATGGCAATTTGTAAAAAATTTGGATATCCTGATTTGTTCATTACTATAACATGCAATGTCAATTGGAGCGAAATAAGAGACTTTGTTTTACCAAAAGGGTTATCACCTTCAGATAGACCTAATATTGTATGTAGAGTCTTCAAAATGAAACTGGATGAAATGATGACAGATTTAAAAAAAAATGACTTTTTTGGGAAAACCATTGCAGGTATGTTCTATAGGAAGTATTATAGATTATATCAATATTTATTAAATTAGTTTTTTAAAACTATTTTATTTGTTTTGTTATATATGCAAGAATGTACACAGTAGAATTCCAAAAGAGAGGTTTACCTCATGCACATATACTTTTATGGTTGGATGGAGAAAGCAAATTGAAAAAATCAACTGATATTGATAAAGTAATATCAGCTAAATTGCCCAATGCGGATTTGTATCCCAAATTGGAAAAAGTGGTAGCAAGTTACATGATTCATGGACCATGCAGACCTGCGAGATATAATTCACCATGCATGAAGGAAGGACGATGTTCCAAATTTTATCCTAAAAAATTCACATCTTCAACTTCTATTGATGAAGATGGATATCCATGCTATAGAAGACTTGATAATGATAGATTTGTTGAGAAGAATGGAATTAAGCTGAACAATAGAAGTGTTGTTCCTTACAATCCACGACTTCTAATGAGGTATCAAGCTCACGTCAATAAAAAGTATTGCAACAAGACCAATTCAATAAAATATTTGTTCAAATATGTCAACAAGGGTCCTGACAGAGCTACTCTTAAAATAAGCAACAACTCTGCACAATGTGACAAAGAAACCATTATTGATGAGATCAAGAGGTATTATGATTGTAGGTATCTATCACCATGTGAAGCAGCTTGGCGAATATTTGCTTTTGACATCCATCACAGATGGCCTCCTGTTCAGAGATTGACATTCCATCTTCCTGGACAACAATCAACTTTGTTTAAAGATAATGATGATATTAATGTGATTTGCAACAGGTACGAAAATGCTAACACAATGTTTCTAGCTTGGTTTGAGGCTAACAAAGTTTATATGATGATATTAATGTGATTTGCAACAGGTACGAAAATGCTAACACAATGTTTCTAGCTTGGTTTGAGGCTAACAAAGTTTATACAGAAGGAAAAGAATTGACTTATTCTGAATTTCCAAGCAAATTTGTGTGGTTTGCTAAAGAAAAAGAATGGAAACCAAGGAAGAAAGGCTACAACATTGGTAGACTTACTTATATTCCTCCTGGCTTTGGAGAACTTTATTATTTGAGGATATTACTGATCATTCAAAAAGGTTGTATTGATTATGAAAGCATTAAGACCATTGATGGGAAATTTTATGAAACATACCAAGAAGCTTGCTATGCTTTGGGATTGTTGGCTGACGATAAAGATTATATTGATGCAATAAAAGAAGCAAGTGAATTTGCTTCTGGGTATCAACTTAGAAGATGATTTGTTACTTTGTTGTCGATAAATACAATTTCTAAACCAGATATAGTTTGGAATTCTACGTGGAGTATCTTATGTGATGGAATTTTGTACCAAAATAGAAAGGAGATGAACTCACCAGGTAATTTATATTGTGATCTATTTAATTGAATAGAAATATAATTTTTAATTGCATTATTTTGTTCATGCAGGTCTTAAAATTGAGACTGCTGAATTACAAAAAATTTGTCTCATTCAAATACAGGAAATGCTAATGTCAAATGGTAGATGTTTGAAAGATTATCCTTCATTACCTCAACTTGATATTTCAGATCTACATACATTCAATAATAGATTTATTGTTGATGAGCTGCAATATAATAAAGAAGAGATGGCGAAACAACATGACATTTTGTTTAAAGTACTGAATGATGAACAAATTCATGTATATCAGGATATCATAACAGCAGTTGTTTCAAAGAAGGGATGATTCTTCTTTTTATATGGCTATGATGGTACATGGAAAACTTTATGTGGAAGACATTGTCAGCTGCTCTAAGAAGCAAATGCATGATTGTTTTAAACGTAGCATCAAGTGGAATTGCTTCTTTACTACTTCCTGGTGGAAAAACAACACACTCTACCTTCTGCATCCCACTGTTAATTAATGATGAATCAACTTGCAACATAGCGCAAGGTAGTCTACGTGCTAAACTTCTGATGGCAACCAATTTGATTATCTGGGATGAAGCACCAATGATGAATAGAATGTGCTTTGAGGCATTTGATAGAACACTAAGAGATATTATGCGAAATGTTGATGATGCCAATAATGACAAACCATTTGGTGGCAAAGCAGTTGTCTTAGAAGGTGACTTCAGACAAATTCTACTCGTTATCAAGAAAGGATCTAGGTTTGATATCATCAAATCAGCAATCAACTATTCAGAGTTATGGAATTGTTGTAAAGTGCTAAAACTGTCCAAGAACATGAGATTAAGTACTACAACAAATACTCAAATAACCAATGATATCAAAGAATTTGCTGATTGGATATTGAAGATTGGAGACGGACAAATGGATGTAAATGAGAATGGTGAATGCATGGTTGAAATTTCAGAAGAGCTGCTGATTACAAATACAAATTTACCTTTATTGTCATTGGTTGAATTTGTCTATCCTCAATTTGTGGTTAACATGATGAAGCCTAATTATTTTGATGATGGAGAAATCTTGTGCCCAACTAATGATTTTGTAGAGCAAGTAAATGATTTCATGTTGTCTTTATTAGGTGGTGAAGAGGTGACTTATTTAAGCTTAGATACACCTTGTCAATCTGATGAACAAGATGAAGTACAATTTGAATGGTTTACATCTAAATTTTTAAATGATATCAAATGTTCAGGGATACCAAATCATAAACTCAAGCTGAAAACAGGTGTGCCAATTATGCTCTTGAAAAATATTGATCAAGCGAAAGGTCTTTGTAATGACACAAGACATTATATTTTCATCATATAGGTTATTAAATATCTCAAAACCCCTTGTTATTACAAAAAATATTACATTTATAAAAATCCGTGCGTTACTAGGGTAGAAAGACTAGTTTATTACATCACTAAACTTGATGACCCTACTCATGTACTACTAATAAAGAAAAACAACAAAAGATATTATCTCTATGTGAAAAAAGCACATTTAAAATCCTGATCTTTAAGTTCTTGAAACTACGTTTTTTTTTCTTCATCTAGAAATCTTAGATTCTTTAATAACCTTGTAACCTAGTTGTGAACCTAATATTTGAATTCGTGCTCACATTTTTTCACTCTTTGTAGTACGTGTTTGTGATAGACCAAATTAAAGTTTTACTTTCATCTCTCAAAACTCTTTTTTTATGGACTACAAACAATGATAATCAGTTTTATAAAAATTATTATTGTATTATTTAATATACTCAATTGATTGACGAGATTATACATCATTTACTCATTTTATTTTTTTGAAAAAGCCAAATTATTGATTATTAAAAGTGAATAACTAACTTTGTGAATACTTACAACGGTTAGTTTACCCAGTGACCATATAATTATTAATTCAGTTATGACAATAAATTCATTTGGTCCCGTTTCGAAAGCATTATTTTACAAAAACGCGTTTAAATTTATTTTATATATACTTATTCGTTATTTAACACTCATTCTATAAAAGCATGATCAAATTAAAAATTTGAAAATTATATACTTTTTAAATTGAATCATTAGTTTTCTTCACGAGGAAGCATGCAAATCCAATTTACTAAATTGCGCGTTCTAAAAAAACGGTTGGATTTCTAAAGGCTAGATGTAAATGTTCAACCAACCTAGTCCCCTTCATTTATTTTCTTCTTTTTCGTTTCTTTTTACAAAATTCATATGCAACAATGTTGCCATAGCGCATTGCATACGAGCGTTGCGAGTGAGTGAAAGAAAGAAAAAAGAACGAGAAAGAAAATTCAGAGGCTCACACCAAAAACGCTACTCAGATCCAATTTCTTTTTCACTCTCAGATCGAAAACCAAATAAACTGGATCCGCTCGACTTCCGATCATGAATGCATTCTCTTCTCCCGCGCGTCTGAGGTATGTAATGCAAATCACGGTCTTTCTTTTGTTCTTTCTTGAGGAAGAAGCATTCTCACTCTCAGAAGAACCTCAAAATTTGCGAAATTGTTTGTCATTGATGCAATTGGCAAAAGATTAAGTTGATTAGCAGATTTAGTGTCTAGATTTTTTTCTTTTTTTTTTCTTTCATTAAGTTATATTGAAGATATTGCCAATTGCCATTCGCCTGATCCTATGCCGGTATTGCTTAATAATTGTTGTGCATGTGTCATTAGAAGGGGTTTTTTCCATATGCTCTCTTTGTTTAGAATGTGAGGTCTCTGGATAAATTAGTAAGTATTTATGAGAAAAGAAAATACGAAGATAAAATGAATTAATTTTCTTTCATGAGTTAAAATCAGTTCTTGCACCCTTTCTTTTGGAGAAGTAAGATGATAGAGGTTTTCCTCTACAAGTGTTTGTGAAGAATTTTTTATTTGCACGAGGTTTATCTATTAAATTTCCTTGTCTGCTCATAATTTGTTTCAAAGGCTTATCCTTGATGGATTGGGCAGCACTCTTGTTTAATTTGGTATTTTGTTTGTATTGAGATTCTCTTCTCCACCCTTTCTATGATAACTTTTGCTGTTTCCATACAACATTATATAAGAAAGTTGGAATTGCGGTGCAGCTATGTGGTCACACCGACTCAAATACTATACTTCCTTTCTATAAGTCGTGATTGTGTGCTTCGCTGTCATTCTGTATTCGTGAATGAAGTTTTTATATGGTAATCAAATGCAGTTAGCATGTAGTTAGTTCTTTTTCAAAGATATAAATGTTTATTATGTATTTTAAAATATTAAAATATTATCAGTATCTATTTACAATCTAATTCATATCCCTGCATTTAGGGACATGATTCGGGCCATACGTGCTTGCAAGACTGCAGCAGAAGAGCGTGCTGTTGTTAGAAAAGAATGTGCTGCCATTCGTACTTCTATAAATGGAAATGATCAACACTATAGGCATCGGAATCTGGCCAAGCTAATGTTCATCCACATGCTTGGCTACCCCACTCATTTTGGTCAAATGGAGTGCCTCAAGTTGATAGCATCTCCTGGATTTCCGGAGAAGAGAATGGGTTACCTTGGTCTTATGTTGCTTCTTGATGAAAAACAAGAAGTTCTAATGTTGGTCACCAATTCTTTGAAACAGTATCCAATTTCATGTTATTTTTCATTTGTTTTTTCGTTCCTTAAATTTTGCTTTCCTTTCTAAGATGCTAGCAACATTGATGATGGGATATAGCACCCTTAGCTAAGTCACAGAGATCTTAATCACACAAATCAATATATTGTGGGACTTGCTCTTTGTGCTCTAGGAAATATTTGTTCAGCAGAAATGGCTCGTGATCTTGCCAAAGAGGTTGAGAGATTACTGGATTTTCGAGATCCTAATATACGGAAGAAGGTGAACTTTTCATAATATTTCATACCCTTTTATTCAAAATTTTATATCTTCATGAATTTTGAAACTTGATACATATATTGGATATTCAGAGTCATGCATTGATCTATCCTTAGGAGAGGAAGACAAACCATAAATGCTTTTATGGCTTAATAGTGTCTCCTGTACATAATGACAATAACTTGTTCTTACTTCAAGTAATTAGTTTTGGAACTTCTTAATAGAGTTCACCACATAGAGGGAAGGGAGAGAGAGCGATAGAGGATGTAGAAGTTTTATATTTATTAAGGGTGAAATTCTTAGTCATTTATGTTTTGATGATTTACATTTTGGTATTTAAGTTTTAAAAGTTTCAATCTAGTACTTTATGGTTTTAAAAATGTTCATTTTGATTATTTTTATAAAAAACATTAAATATGTGTTGATGTGTCCACTAACAGGGTCTTAAAAGTATCAATATGATACTTTATGCTTTTAAACATGTTTATTTTAGTTCTTTTTAACTATAACATTTGTTGAATATAGAAAAAATAAGGTTTGAGATTAATATTTCTTGTGTATAAACCACACATAAGGTAATTTATTAATTTATTTATAATAGAGAGAGGTACAACTAAATAGAGTAACTAAAATTAAATATAGTAAATAGAAAATATTGTTTGATATTATAATTAACAATATCTTAACAATATCAAACAATATCTTAACAATATCAAACAATATCTAACACCCCCTCGAGCTGGAGCATACAAATCATATGTGCAGCTTGTTACAAATATAATCAATTCTAGGCCCCCGTGACTTAGTAAAAATATTTAATATCTGTTAACTGATCACTTGAGTTAACAAATTCAGTCTTGATGTCTCCAGACATAATCTTTTCCCGAATGAAATGACAGTTAATCTCAATGTGTTTGGTCCTCTAATGAAAGACAGGATTAGAGCTAATATGAAGAGCAACCTGATTGTCACACACGAGTGTTATTTGAGTGACATCTCCAAATTGTAACTCTCTAAGCAATTGCTTGAGCCAAACAAGTTCACATGCAGCTGAGGCCATAACTCTATATTCTACACTAGATCTTGCCACAATACTTTGTTTCTTATTTTTCCATGAGATGAAGTTACTACCAATGGAGACACAATACCCAGATGTAGATCTTCTAGCAGAAGGAGATCCTGCCCAATTAGCATCTAAATAACAAACAACTCTTGTATGATTATTAGAACCATATAACAATCATTTTCCAGAAGATCCTTTAATATACTTCAAGATACGAATGAATGCATTCCAATGATATTCACATGGAGAATTAAGAAATTGGCTTACCACACTGAATGCAAAGGAAATGTCAAGACGAGTAACTGTAAGATAATTTAATTTTCCAACCAATCTTCTATACTGCTCATGATTAGATATAGGCTCCCCCTGATTTGGTAGAAGTTTAGTATTGAGATCTATGGGTGTATCAACAAACTTTGAACTCACCAACCCAATATCCTCCAAAATATCCACGACATACTTTCTATGAGATATAACAATACTATCATTGGACTGTGCCACCTCAATACCCAAGAAATACTTAAGTTTGCCAAGATATTTGGTCTGAAAATGGTGACAAAGAGGTTGTTTCAACTTAGAGATGCCACACATAGGATAATCTATTTATAATAGAGAGGTACAACTAAAAAGAGTAACTAAATAAATAGAGTAAATAGAAGATATTGTGATTAACAATATGTAACAATATCTTAACAATATTAAACAATATCTAAACAATATCTAACAACATTAAATAGGTTAACGAACAAGTAACCAACTATGCTAACCTATTTAACATTTTGGTTGAGAAAGATCAAAATGAACTCTTTTAAAACAAAAAGTATTGAGACTTTCAAAACTTAAATGTACCAAAAACACTGAAACATAAAGGAGAAGTAACATTTAGCTTTTATTTAGTGCAGCTGATACAAGAAAGATGTAGCTATTTATAGTGCAGAAAACTTAGACAGAAAGCTACTGAAGTCTAACTAATTGCTGACTCAGTAGGTAGCAAATCAACCGAAACTCTTAGGGTGCTATTGGTAGAAGGGACATTTTTAGCTTTCCGCCAATTGGAAATCGATAAAGTATGGTTCCCACGTTTCGTTTACCTTTTGAAAGGTAACATTACCAAGAAAAAAAGGTTTCTCTAGAATGGATTTTATTTAAGTTTCCCACAATAATAATTCCATGGAGAGGTGGGAGACTATCTTTCCCAAGAAAAATTAGAAATTTTACTGAAAGATAAACCATGTTATTTTTATTAAATCTCTTAATTTGGTATAAATTAATGATGATTTTGATAAATATTCCCAAGAAGGCTTTTCTCCGACCAAACAAAATTTAGTCATTCATTGTATTCATGATTACTAGGTATGAAAACATTTCTTTCTACCAAACTCCCTCTAGCATAAAGTAGCTGCACGATGAAAACTATAACAAAAAAGTATCTGTGTAACAAAATTACTATATTACCCTTTTACTTATCTGCTACTATTCTGCATGAATTTTGCTTATTCCTTAAATCTTAATTTATTGTTATGTGTTTACTTTATGGATTCTAAGTGTTGAATATTGAGAAAAACTGTATAAAGTTACTCGTGTCTAAAGTATACATAGGGTGAATGTATTTATAATAAAGAGTGATACAAGTATATATGACAACCAAACATAAATATGGTAAATAAAAGATATTGTAATAAATAATATCAACATCATCTACTAATATAAAAAAATTTCTATTTTTCCTAATAAACAATAGACGCTATGTTTCCCTAATTATGTACCAAGTTTGTTACAAATATAATCAATTCCTGAACTCCTTAAAGACTTGGTGAAAATATCTGCTAACTTATCATTTGAGTTAATGAATTCAATCTTGATGTCTCCAGAGACAATCTTTTCTCGAATGAAATGGCGATCGATCTCAATGTGTTTGGTCCTCTTGTGAAAGACAGGATTAGAATTGATATGAAGTGTTGTCTGATTGTCACATATATGTGTCATTTGAGTGACATCTCCAAATTGTAATTCTCTAAACAATTGTTTAAGCCAAACAAGTTCAAAAGTGGTTGAGGCCATAGTTCTATACTATGCTTTTGCACTAGATCTTGCCACAACACTTTGTTTCTTGCTCTTCCAAGAAATCAAGTTATCACCAATGGAGACACAATACGCGAAAGTAGAGCTCTATCAGAAAGAGATCTTGGCCAATCAGCATTTGAATAACAAACAACTTTTGTATGGTTTATTGAAACCATATAACAAACATTTTCCAGGAGATCCTTTAGTGTACTTTAATATATGAATGATTGCGTTCCAATGATCTTGACATGGAGAATTAAGAAATTGGCTCACCACACTGACTGCAAAGGAAATGTTAGGATAAGTAACTGTAAGATAATTTAATTTTTCAACAAATCTTCTATACTGCTAAGGATCTGAAATAGGCTCCCCTTGATTTGGTAGGAGTTTGAGTTTGTCAATAGGTTTTGAATTCATCAACCCAATTTCCTCAAAACTTTCCAAATTATACTTCCTTTGAGATATAACAATACTATCGTTGGATTGTGCTACCTCAATACTCAAGAAATATTAGAGTTTGTCAAGATCTTTGGTTTGAAAATGGTGACAAATGTGTTGTTTCATCTGGAAGATGCCATGGTGGTCATTGCCTGTAAGAACAATATCATCAACATATACTATCAAATAGACACATCCAACACTTAAGTGACGGTAAAAGACCGAATGATCTGCCTCACTTCAAGTAATACCAAATTGTTGAACAACGTTGCTAAACTTTCCAAACCAGGCCCTAGGAGACTGTTTAAGGCCATATAAAGATTTGCGAAGACGACACACTAATCCAAAAGACTCCTCCCGAGCAACAAATCCGAAAGGTTGTTCCATATAAATTTCTTCCTGCAAATCTCCATTGAGGAAATCATTTTTGACATCTAGTTGATAAAGAGACCATTGTTGAAGAGAAGTCATGGCTAGAAATAAGCAGACAAAAGCCATCATTGCTACTAGAGAGAAAGTATCACCATAATCCAATTCAAAAATTTGTGTGTAGCCTTTGGCTACAACTCGAGCTTTGAGGCGATCAATCTAACACTTGGATTCCTAATAGTCCCTCCTCAGCTGTGAATTGTTTTTTTTTATAATGGGTTTTTACCACAATAAGATATACTTGTCCCACCCATTTATCCTAATACATTTCGCCTCTAACCCTACCTATTGTTGGCTCTTATCACAACTAGACATAATTTTCTCTATTTGAGTCGAACACCAAGACCATTAACTCTGATACTATTGGAATTTTTTTAGTAGATAAACTCGGGAGATTCACTCTCACTGAGGTATAAGTTGCCCATATAAAAGACCTGATGCTGCCTTCAACATAACACCTTAAAGCTCAATGTTTATGAGTCTTTCTTTTCTTATATCTCACTTATCAAAGAGTCTAATGGAACTCCTATCCTCATTCTACCTATACATAGATCCTATATATAAATTTCAACCTTGAATATTTGGGTGTGGATCCTTTGCGTGTGTTCATAGTAAAGGAAGGGAAAAACTGGATCCTAGGACTGTCAAATGTGGTTTTGTAAGATACTCAACTCAACTAGGCAAAAGGGATTAATACTATCATCCACCATCCAAAAAATTTTGTGTTAACTATCACCTTCAATGAATAAGAGAACTACTTCAAGCAACCTCATCTTAAAGGGGAGAATATAAGAGAGGAAGATGAGTCTCTCAGGCTTCCAAATATGACATTTGAGCCTACACTTAAACCTCTTGGACCTACAAAAGCTACACCCGAACCTACACTTGAATCTGCACCTCAATTTCCACCTAAGTCCGCAACTAATGGGGGTTGAAAATTTGAGAAAAATATGGTTTATTCAAGGAGAGAAAAGGTCATTCCAAAATCTGTCCATACCAAAGAATCCAACCTACCACCATTATGTGAGGTAACTATTTCTAATCCTATAAATTTTTGTAATTGTAATGAGTTTGTATATGAAAATTTAGAAGCATAGGTGGAGCAAAACCTTGAGCATCTGATTGCCCTTAGAAAGGGAATGAAAACATGAACCCAAAAGAAACCCATCCACTTTACCATCTATCAAATTTCCAGTCCTTTGAAAAATTATCCCTTACACATAAACCTTTCTCACGAACCTAAATTTATAACCACAAATTCCTTTATATCTAAAGCATTATCTGATAGGAAATGGAAATAAGCCTTAGATTCGGAAATGGAGATGTTAAATAAGAATAGGACTTGGGAACTTATCACCTTACCAACTAGAAAAAAACCCAGTGAGGTGTAAATGGGTATAACTAGTGAATATTTGGCTGATGGGTCTATTGAATGTTATAAGGCATGATTTGTGGCCAAAGGATTCACTCAAACCCATGGAGTGGATTATTTGGAGACATTTTGCCTAGTTGCTAAGGTGAACACAATCAGAGTAATATTGTCATTAGCAACAAATCATGATTGGGATTTGCACAACTTGATGTGAAGAATGCATTTCTACACTGAGAACTTGATAAAGAAATATATATGGAGCTACCCCAGGCTTTAAAGGGTATCTAATGAACTATTTGCTAGTTATAAAAGGTTTTTGTGGGCTGAAACAATTTTCTGGAGCATGGTTTGCTAGACTCACCAAGGTCATGATAAATATGGGTTATAAACAAAGTCAAGGGAATCATAGCCTATTCATCAAGCATTCAGTTTTAGGGGGAGTAAAAATATTGCTAGCGTATGTTGATGATATTATAGAAATTGAGGATGACAAAAAGGAACAACAAATGTTAAAGTCCATGTCTTGCCACAAAATTTGAGATTAAGACAGTAGGAAGACTTAAATATTTTTTAGGAATTGAAGTGACTCATTCCAAAAAGGGAAACTTCCTATCTCAACAAAAGTATGTTGTTGATTTGCTTAAAGAAACATGGAAGAAGCCTACAAACCAACTAGTACTCCAATTGATCCAAACATGAAGTTAAGAAGTGCAAAGGAGGATTTTGTAGTGGACAATGAAATGTATGAAAGACTTGTTGCAATACTTATTTACTTATCTTACAGTAGGCCAAACATTGATTTTGCTATGAGTCTAGTAAGCCAATTTATGCACCAACCAAAGGAGGCTCATTTACAAGCTGCTCCTAAAATTGTTTAGTTTTTAAAAGAAATTGTAGGAAGAGGAATTTTATTTAAACGAAATAAGAGTACTAAAACATATATGGATGCAAGCCGTGCGAGGTCAGTTGTGGATAGGATATCAATTACTAGATATTGTACCTTCCTTGGTGGAAACCTAGTGACTTAGAGGAGCAGAAAACAAATTTAGTAATCAAATCAAGCATTGAAGCGGAATTTCGAGCAATGACCCAAGGAATATGTGAACTTTTATGTCTGAAGATTATATTCGAAATCCTAAAGATGAAGTGGGATGAACTTGGTTATATTGTCATAATAAATCTGTAATTAGTATAACTCACAACTGAGTGCAACCTGATAGAATTTAATATATTGAGGTGGGTAGACATTTTATCAAGGAAAAGCTAAACAATGGCTTGATTAGCACCCCATATGTGTCCACTCAAAATCAACTTGCAGACATACTCACCAAATGACTAAATTGAATGAACATTGAAAAAATTATATCCAAGCTGGGAATGAAGAAAACTTACTAACTAGGGGTGGGGGGGTGTCAGAATTGTGCTGCTCATTATGTATTTTAGAAAGTTTTTTATTTTATCCTTGCTAGACTTTTAATCTTTATTACAAGTGTATCTTGCTGTTAAAACTAAGATTATGAATTTGAAAACAATCCCATAACGACATGGATTTAGAATTAATTCTATATTTCCTAAAATAAACAACAGGCTCATGTCTTTATAGGTCTCGTGACCTCATTATTGTAATGTAGAAAAAATGTATTGTTCTTTTTAAATTGATATTGGATACACATACAAGAGGTTCTTGTGCCGTACTAAAATTACTTGGGTCCATCTTTTGTATGATTTATAATTTTATGTTTCACACATAAATTCCCCAGGTATGTTTTAGAGTTGATGAAGGGACCACTTTAGCCTACCCAATCATTTTCGAAAGGAAAATAACTAGAAGACATACATCGACACATATTTAAGTGATATGTTAGGAAAAAAAATACAATTGCCAAAACAAATAAAAATTTCTTTTTAGTTTGTATAAATGATACATACATGAACGTCTGATCCAACCCATTCCTACCTCTTAATTACTCCCTCAATCTCTACCGTTGTTAATCCCTCCTATAGACCTTAAAAATGATCTTAATATTGTAGAGTATATATAAAGATAAGTTATCAAAAACTAAAAATGTCTAGCAACAAATTAAAGTTTATTTCAATGCCATAAAACATAAATGAACATATTAAATTATTATTTCAATGTTGTTATAATTATTACATTTATGTACTATCATTAACCTTAAGTATAGGGTGTAGAGTGTTGGAAACATCATATAGCCATATCTAGTTCTACACCTAGGATTCTAGGGCAGTCCCTTAGTCTTCTATGTATCCTTGTATCAGATTTTCATTATAAATAAAAGTAAGTGAGAGGGATTATTTAAGCCCTCTAATCATATATTTTCCGGTTTTAATCTTAAGTTGGTATCAGAGCGGGTCGGTCCCGCTCTGCCTGTTTGTGTCATCTCCGACACTGTTTTTTCCGTCTGCTGCCGGCGACCGTTGCCGGCCACAGGAGTTTTTGCCGGTGACCCTTGGATCTGGAGCGTCTTTTTAAGCGATGGCCAACCCCACTAGTGTCGGAGACAAGTTCTCATCCACATGCCCCACGCACCCAATTTTTGCCTGTTGTTGCTAGGCGCGTGATCACAACCTGCCGCCTTCTGCTCATCAGAACTCCATCATGTCGATGCGCTAGACGTTGCTGTCCCTGTTTTGATTATGTTCCAACATGGTTGAAAGTCACACCTTGTGAAAAATCCCCTAAAGCTTTCATTTTTTCTTACTACTTTCACACATTCTCGCTAGTTTCTTGCTTTTTTTGTCAAATAAAGGCCATTGAAAATCCTATTTCATTCTCTGGAAGCCCCTGTATTAGTTTTGAGAAGCTAAATGGACAAAATTATCTAATGTGGACTGCAACTGTTGAATTGTGGTTCCTTGGCCAAGGTTATCATGATCACCTTGAGCAAGATGAAACCAGCTGAAAAATATGAACAATGGAAACAAGCCGATTTCCCTCTGTGTGCCTTGTTGTGGCAGTCCATGGAACCGAGATTTCTTAGGTCTCTTAGAGCTTTCAAAACATGCCACTCATTTTGGAAGAAAACTCAAAACATTTGTGCCAATGTTATCCAGTGTCTCTACGATTCTGCCAACAAACATGAATCACTCAAAATGACAAACCATGATATGGTCTTCTGCATGAGTGAAGCCCAATCAGCTGTGGAAGAACTGAGGTTGTTCTTGGAAGTCGGATCTTTAGTTTTAGGTATTTTGTTACATTCATGAATGAATATTTAAGAAGTACTTGGGTTTATCTTATGAAAGACCATTTTGAATTGTTATCCATCTTCACATCTTTTTTAAATGAAATCTAAAATCAATTCGGTCACATAATCAAATTCCTAAGAAGTGAAAATGCCAAAGAGTACTTCTAGTATGATTTTTCTGTCGTTTTGAGTTCACATGGTATATTCCATCAATCCACTTGTCCTCATACACCACATCAAAATTGTATAGCAGAAAGGAAAATAGACACTTGGTTGAAACTGCTAGTACCTTTTTTGCTTGGTGTCCATCTTCCTGTCCATCACTTGAGAGATGCCATCTTAACTGCATGTTTTCTTATTAACAAAATGCCATCCCTCTCCCTCAATCATAAGGTCCATTTCTCCATTCTGTTTTTAGATAATCCTCTCCTTTAGATTTCTCCTCGAGTTTTTGGTTGTGTATGTTTTGTTCATGATATTTCTCCATGGTTTAGACAAGCTTTCTGCTCGCACTATCAAATGTGTCTTCCTCTATTCATGAATTCAAAAGGGGTATCGGTGTTACTCTTCTGAAACCATGAAATAGTACATGTCTGCCAATATTACATTATTTGAACAAACTCCTTACTCTCCATCTGTTTTAGATGTTCATGTCATACAACAGATCCTTCTTATTCCTATCTGAGTCTAGTATTTCCCATGTCCTTGTCACTCCAAGTCTTAATCAAGGTCCTCTGAAACTACCATCTCCACATATTGATATCATCTGACACAGGATCCTGGTGGATAGTCTAGTTCTCCAAGATAATGGTGAATCCCCCACTTTAGATCCTTCTCCATCGTCGCTCAATACCATGTCTCCTAATGAAGATAATTTTGGTTGTCCCATTGCACTTAGAAAGGTACTTGTTCTCCTCGAAATCCTTATCCTATCTATAATTTTCTTAGCTATCACCGATTGACGCTTCCCTGTTGTTTCTTTTTATCCTTAGTGTCTTCTGTTACTATTCCCGAAGATGTGAAGGAAGCACTTGATCATCCTGGATGGCGACAACCCATGATTGCAGAAATGCAGGCTCTTGACCAGTAATACTTAGGAGTTAGTGTCCCTTCCATCTGGAAAAAAGACTGTTAGATGTCGATGGGTTATACCATTAAAGTTGGTCTTAATGATGCGATTGATCGTCTTAAGGCCCGATTAGTTGCAAAAGGGTATACTCAAGTTTTTGGCCTCAATTATAATTGTTAGATATTGTTTGATACATTATCTCCCGTGACCAAGATTACTACTATTCGCCTCTTCTTTGCCGTGGCAGCAATTCGTCATTGGCCCCTCCATCAATTGGATATCAAAATTGCCTTTCTTCACGACGACCTTGCATAGGAGGTATACATGGAACAACCTCCTGGGTTTGTTGCTCAGGAGGAGTCTAGTAAAATATTCTAGTTGCGTCACTCTCTCTATGGTCTCAAACAATCTTCACGTGCTTGGTTTAGTTAATTCAGCTTAGTAGTTCAAACTTTTGGGCTCAAACCCACTGAAGCAGATCATTCAGTTTTTTATTGGAATACCCTCTTGGGAAATGTGTTTATCTAATCATCTATGTTGATGATATAGTCATTGCAAGAAATGATGTTGCTGGAATTCCTCAATTAAGGAATACTTGTGCAAACATCCTTCTCCAATCCGTCTCCCCGAAGCACGCTCCTGTATAACAAAAGATTTGTTATCAAAGGTTATTGAACAATTTAAGGTTTTGGTTAGCTAACTTAAGGAAATTAAATTGAAAGGACAATTAGGAACAAATAGGACAAATTTTAGGTTTAGGGAAGGAGACATGTAAAATTGGCTCACTCCCTTTGAGAAAGTTCTAGAGCCATTGGCAAAGGTTATGAAATGTTGTTTTTCTTGAAAGTAAATGGTTGAGAATAAGGAGGTATTACCAGATATGTGATCAGAAGCACTAGAGTCAATTACCCATGAATTTTGACCTTCCATGGATTGAAAGAGGCAAGCTGTTGATGTACTTGGAGCTTAAGATGATTGTGCCAAGCTGTTGACTTGTCGTAGATATTCTTGATACTCATCCTCAGTGAACTTGGATTCAGTAGTTTTTGCCTGACAGACATTGGCTGTTTTGGAAGAAAAACCATGAAAGAAGTAACAATTTTCCTGGGTGAGACCCATCCTTTTACAATATATGCACTGAGGACGCCCGTGACCTCCACGTCCGCCTCCTCTACCTTGAGTGGCGACCATGACAGATGGTTCCACTAGAGCAAGAGCTTCCTAAGTTTGAGGCGTTGGGACACGAACCATGCGTGTGATCAAGGTATCCATGGAAGGGATCTCATGATAGGTCAAAAGTTGATATCTAATATGATTAAAGTCTGGATGAATAGCGCGAAGGATCATCACCATATAATACTTGTCAAACTTCTTCTTCATTTCATCTAAAGAGTCGACTTCTAAGAACATCCGCAGTTCTTCCACAGCTGATTGGGCTTTATTCATGAAGGAGATCATATCATGGTTGGTCATTTTCAGAGAAGCCAACTTGTTTGCCGAATCATAAAGGCATTGGATATCATTGGCATAGATATTCTGAGCCCTCTTCCAAAAGGAATGACAGGTTTTGAAGGCTCTGAGGGACATCAAAAGTCTTGGTTCCACTGATTGCCATAGTATAGCACATAGCTGGAAATCTGCCTGTTTCCATTGTTCAACTTTCTTAGAAGGTACATGGCTTCTATCTTTCTCAAGGTGGTCGTGATGACCTTGATCAAGAAACCACACCAAGATAGATAATTTTGGCCATTCAGTTTCTCGGAAGTAATGCAAGGACTTCCAGAAAATGAGATAGCACTTCCGGTGGCCATTATTTGACGAAAAACAACAGAAACTAGCGAGAATGTGTGAAAACAGGAAGAAAAAACGAAAGCCCTAGAGTGATTTTCACAAGGGGCGACTTTGGACTTCACAGAAATGGAGTTTCAAGGGGCAGAACAGGGAGAGGAGGTTTCGGCGAAAGCTATGGAGGTGGCGGAATCACGTTCCGAGCAGCAGACGACAACATGTGGACTACATGTGCCTATTCACAACTAACAAAGGCGAGGCGTGTGGCGGCGCGTGGATGGGATTTTGGTTCCAGCATCGGCGGGGGTGGCTGTCACTCGGAGAGGCGCTCCAAATCCAGTGGTTTCCGGCAAAAACTAAGGTGGCCGAAGACGGCAGTCGACTGCGGACAGTGACGAACGGTGGCGAAAATGTCAAGGAAGAGAGATTGACACGTTGGACAGCTACAAACAGAACTAGATAGTAGCAAATGAAGCTGGACAGTTGCGAGCAACAATGACAAGTGCTGTCGGACAAGAAGAGATGGAAACCAGAGCAGGATCAAGCTGCTTTGGTACCAACTTGAGATTAAAACTGAGAAATATATTTTCAGAAGGTTTCAAAAGATCCTTCTCATCTTCATATATTTATATTGAATAATAGCTGGTACAATAGGAAGATGGAAAGCTAAGAGACTGGCCTAGACCGCTAGGTATAATGATTATAGATAACTCAACACTCAACTCTCTACTTAAGTCCTACTGACTACACTAGCTGAAATAACTATTTCAGCGGTATTCCTGTATCAGATTTTCATTATAAATAGAAGAAAGTGAGAGGGGTCTTTTAAGCCCTCTAATCGTATATTTTCCGGTTTTAATCTTAAGTAATGTCATAAAACATAAATGAATATATTAACTTATATTAAAGTAAAGAACTAAAGAATTGTTTATATATGTATGTCTGTATATAACATTAGAACTATTTGGTGATTTCATTAGTCATTTTTTGATGACCCACAGAGTGGAGTATAATCTTTTTGCCCTTCCTTGAATGTACTCTGAATAGTTTTTTGTTGTTGTCTCCTTCCTTGCACAAATTAATTCTAAACTCGGGCCTGAAAGGAGAGATCTCCTAGAGGATCCCTAAATAATTGAAAAATTGCAATACTCCCAAGGAATATTTTGTTTGATAAGTAACAAATTTTCAAATATATTTTATTTTTCAGGGAGTAGTTTTTAAGGTACATCAACTATGATGCTTTATGTTCGAATGACTAACTATATGCGGAGTATAATATATTCTTTCAATGTGTTGTATTAAATGATAACACTTACCATATATATATATATATGGTGTCCTGTTCTATACCTTTATGACATTACAAATATAATTTTCAAGTATCACCACCCACCTACTGAGGACAGGAAGACAACAAAGGCTCCAATGGGAGAAGTGGGAGATAGTCCAATTCAAAGCGTTAGTGGAAGCCATTGAGAAACTTGAAGAGAAACCACTGCTAAATTCCTGTTCAATGAATCACTAAATTTTAGTTTTCTTGTAGAGCTCAATAGCATCAATTAATTCACGTAACTAACCTCAACTTCTGAGAGCTTGGTTGTTGGTATATATTTATGTATTATTTTATTATCTTATAATACCAAAGGTAGTTTCAGTGTTTTGAGATCATGACATCTTAGTTGGTTTTGGACATCAATTTTATCCCCATTCAAGTGCCAACTTTGTTCAATGTGTTTTTGGATGTTTCTACTACAACTACTATTATTATTATTATTATTATTATTATTATTATTATTATTATTATTATTTTGAGTAGAAGTCTGCCTCCCATTTGCTTAATAATTCTAGTTATGTTGTAATTTAATATGGAGTTCTGAGTTATAGGCAACACCTTTCCCAATTTTTTTTTTAAGTTTTTATTGTTCATTTTGATAAGCTGTATACTCACTGTTATATAGGCAGCATTGTGCTCTGCAAGAATCATAAAGAAAGTTCCAGACTTGGCCGAAAATTTTGTTGGCCCTGCTACTGCCTTACTAAGGGAGAAACATCATGGAGTTTTGATCACAGGGGTTCAGCTTTGTACAGATTTGTGCAAAATTAGCTCAGAAGCTCTTGAGCATGTTAGAAAGGTGTTTTTCAGTCTTTCTTATAATTATTTCTCTTAGCTAATGTATTTTCCTCCACCTACTAGTTAGATTAAATGTAGTAATTTTATCCACTATAAACTTAGCACACCAAAATCATTCTGTACTGCAGTATCTACATGGATACACTAATTCTCAATCTTGTTGCTCCGAGATAGTTAAACACAAAATACATTTTTTATTTTACTTAATGATAGTTCGTTATAAGAATTTTAAGGTTTGTTTAGTTTTAGAAAATGTTTTATTTTCACTTTTAATCATTGTAGTCAGTATGTAATAAATTAAATACCCAAATTGATCCGGAAAGATGAGTGCGGTGACTGCTAGATCCCTACTTAAAATTTGTCTATAAATGAACCTTTGAAAGATTCATTTGTTTGCATGTAAATGGGTAATTAAAAATTCATCTACTTCCATACAAGTCTTTCATATCAAATATAAAGAGAAGTTTAATATTTGATCCGAAGATTCAACTTTTCTTTACCTTGGATACGAGGGACTTAGTGCAAACAATTGAATCTTTCAAGGGCCTATTTACATGAAAATTTAATCAAGGGCCTATCAGTCAATGTACTAATCTTTCAGGGTCAATTTAGGTATTTATCTATTCATGATAAGATTCAAGCAATTTAATGTGATTCCAATAGTGGGAAAAAATGAATTACATTGGTGAATTGTTTGTTATCATGAATCACTACATGAGTTGTGGAAGTGTGGTCACCGTACACCTTGTGTGGTTTTGGAACAAAGTGGGTGGCTTTTGCAACAGGTTAGGTTGCACTGCTGGCTGGTTGGGTTTTGCAACTGGATTAGAATATAATAGGAAGAAAAGTAGATCAAATTAGAATCTCATCCTTTCCTTAAGTAATAAATTGAATCCATGAAAGGCTTGAATTAATGATTTTATCAACACAAGAACAGATATGGATTAAGATTGCTATGAGGCTATAAGAATCAGACTAAGTGTAACATAGAAACTTAGGAACACATGAACCGAACACAATAAAAGGAAAATGTGGTGAAGACTTATGACATGGAAGAATACACCACTTCAACGACACATGAGAAAATACCCACTAGAATCCCGTGATATGAAAATAAGACTCAAATAATGAGAATCACTCTCACAAAAGAGACAATGCTCTAAAATAATTCTCTCAATTTTATATACCAAAAAGTGATTTATAAAGAGGAGATAACTATTTATAGCTTTTGAAATAAAAGAGAGAGGGATACACTCAATCCCTAATTTGTGTAGAACACATAGTTTTATACGTTTATAAATAGGAAAGTACAAAGAGATGGGCCAAAGGCCGTTAGATCTAACACTACCCCTCAAGAAGGTACATATAAATTGTAAGCAAGTTCATATAAATCGTATATCAAACTTATTACCAATATAATAAAATTTATAAGACTTGAATAATCCTCACTTTATAAGTCAATTTTGTAGGATTGAGTTTGAAACTAAGATCATATGTTAAAATGGGAATGGGGGTCTGTCTTAGATAATTTGTTGGGCCACTTGCTTGGGGATTCTCTTGGCCTATGGCCATGGATACGTTGAAAGTTCCCTTAATTGTCGCCAGTCCTAATCTACCTTAAGTGCAACCTATTCAAATTGCTTGCAAGAAGGGGCTACATAAAGTGGGGCTGACCAAAAAGAAAGGCTGAGTGAAGTGTCATATAATGGAGCCAATTAAGATGTCAATTATATTTAGGTAGTTGTGATTCCATATGACTATAGATATGTGCCTAGTCCAATAAAAAACTAGATGCAGGCTAAGTTCGTGCTTATAAGGCTTGTACAATCTTCATCTTACAAGTTAGTCTTTTGCAGTTGAGTTCGGTCCTAAGCTCAAATTCTATGAATTATTTATTTATGTAAGCCCATGCAAACTAGGCTCATATGCACAACTTTACATTATGTTTCATCTTAGGGTGTTTTATTTGTAATTTTTGCTACAAATTTATTTGGCCTAGGTCAAATTTTGTTGTATTAAGATACAATTTGAAAAATTATTGTAGAAATGCACGGATGGTTTGGTCAGAGTTCTAAAGGATTTAGCAAATAATCCTTATTCACCAGAGTATGATGTTGCTGGTTTCATGGACCCTTTTCTGCATATCAGATTGCTTAGACTGTTGCGGGTATTGGGTGAAGGTGATGCAGATGCTAGTGATTCTATGAATGACATACTTGCTCAGGTCAGTGTTCAATGTCAATTTTATGGTTTATATTTTGTTTGTACTGCAGAAATGATTGAAAATGGCATTTCGGTGTTGTTCTGTTAATAATCTTGTTGAAAATTGTATACGTTGTTCGGAAAATTTCCGACTTGTATTCAATTCGATAAAAGCAAATTATTTTGCCTTACGTGCCAAGACAAACTAATGCAAGTGTGTTAATAAAGGAATGAAAGGAAACTTTTTGTTTCCTTGTTGTTTTGGATAATGACCAGATCTTTGTGAAGTTTGAAAAAACTAGATTGAACAAGGAACAAGAGAAATTCAGAATGCCCAGTGTTTCTAAGGATCGAAGTCTTATTTTAGCATTGTTTGGTTTTATACTTTTTTTTTGTTCAAAATTTTAGATGCAATCGGCATCAAGTCTTGTGAATTTTGAGGAGTATAGATCAGATCGCAAAGCATCCAATGCTTTCTCCCTCTTTGCTACATTTTTTCTTTGCTATTTCTTAATTCTCATGTCTCTCTTTGTTCCTTTTTGGCTCTGCTGTTAAATCATTAAATCTATTTCCTATTTTAGAATTAAATTCATATTTAATTTATTTTCTTTTCTTTCTTTTTTCGAAAGTGAAAGTTTAGTATGCTGCTAGTTTGTTTCCTAGAGCTTTTGTTACAGAATGGATAATATTTAAATTTCAAAAAGTCTTTGAAGCTCTAAAGGATGAAAGAGGGAGAACTTTGTTCTTGAGGAAATGGATGCTTTAGAAACAGGGTTTTAAATAGTAGGCTACAGCGCCTTTGTGGTGGCATAGTAGCGGGCCTGCCACTACTTCTGCACTAGACTAGATATTTTTGGTCACTCTATATCTGCACTCTCCAAGGAAGAAGCATTTGACTTCTGTAAATCATATTGCTATCTCAAGGTACTCCTATATAGTAACCATATATGAACTTGAAAGAATTAATATGAAAAAAAGAAGTTATTTATTCAAATTGATTCATTTGAAATAATATATCAGCGTCTATATGTAGAAAACTCTAATCCTAAAGTAATAATTACACAAAAATCTCTAAAATCTTCTACTAGCTTCTAACAATTTGTAGTAGAACATTTAATATCCTACTGACAACATATGACCTAACCTTAACCATATGTGTCAATTGCATTTTATATCAAAACCATCTCATATTTTCTCATAACTGCATTTGGTTTTATAAAACTGATTCTACTTTTTAAAAACTGGTTATATGATCGGTCAGAAGCCTAAAGCGGTTTTTAAAATAAAAGAACTAAGAATTTTGGCCTTTAAAATGGTTTTATGCTTTAATAGTTGGTTTTGGCTTTTCAAAAGCTTGATTTTTTTTTTATCACATTTTAACAGGAATTTATTTGAAAGTTCAATAATCTTAACTTTAAATGTGGCTGGGAAAATCATGATTAATAGAAAGCTACAGAAACTAGTGTGGTATTTATAATAATTCCATGATTGCTCACTGAACAATACAAAAGCACATTTTAGGGAAGCTATAAAACAGTAAGCCATATAGTTAATTTGGGTCCATGTAATAAGTTCTAAAAGCATATTTTAAGGAATCAAGTATTTAAAATAGACTTAAATATGTTAATAATCCCTTAAACTTGGACTTATTTTAGTCCTCCAATTTTTCTTTTGCCCTTTTTAGTCCTCTAAATTTTTGAAAATCTGGTTAGAGGGAGGTTGGTTGGAGTTGTTCGTCTTGTCTACGCAAGTACTCTAATTTATAATGAAAAAGGGATAGGAATAAACTCGATAACTATAAACGGGAATTATTTTCACAAATATTTCCCTATTTAGTATAATCAAACCATATCATATCTTCCTATCTAATATAATATAATCAAATCATATCATATTTATATTTCCCTAATTAATGCAACCAAATCATATAACTAACACTCTAGTTCTTGTCCCTATCTATTAACACCATTACAAAGGTTGATGATGTGGCAACCTATGTGCTCTTTTGTTGTGGTTTTTGTCAAACAAAATGATTTGAGTGCAAACAATAAACATATGAAATCCCTTATAATTGATCGAGAATGTTAGATATTGTTAACATATTGTTAGTTACAATATCTTATGTTAGTTACAATATTATGTGTATGAGCTTAGCTCATATTTTCTTTATTATTGTTCATTATAAATATATTACTCTATATATATATATATATATATATATATATATATATATATATATATATATATATATATTCTACAAGGGAAATTAACCCTATACCTAATTTTCACTACTTTAACAGAGAACTTGAAATCCCTAAACCTGAATTCAATCCCCAATCCCATATCTGCCATTGTTTCTAAGCATGAGTTATGCATGTTCGCTTGGAATGCATAAGATTAGAGTGGAATAGGGAATTAACAGGAAAAAAAGGGATTTTGGCTGTAGTTTGTCATTGGAGCAAATCTCCCTTTCCTCGTGACTCAAGCCAAATACGTTGTTTATGACACTTCGCCTCACCACATTTACTATTGCTTATTACAACCAGCCAAGTTTTTTTCCTCTCTTAATTTATGGTCATTTATTTAAATTGATATTTCTTTTAGGTGGCTACAAAGATTGAGTCAAATAAAACCATTGGCAATGCCATCTTATATGAGTGTGTTCAAACAATAATGAGCATTCAAGATAGTGGTGGCTTACGGGTTCTTGCCATTAATATTCTAGGAAAGTTCTTGTCGCACCGAGACAACAATATCAGGTTTGTTTCTATGTAAGCTTTTTCTATAAAAAATGTAAATAAGGAGATCATAGTTGTACAACATCATGTTTTTATTTTAATTAAGGCTATTAAGTGTAACTAATATATGGGCCCATCTCTTGTTATCTTCTTTGTATTTGATAGACTTATATATACATGATCCTATGATATCTTGGTATCTTCTTCATATCTCGTTTGTATTTCATACACTTTTATATATATATATATATATATATATATATATATATATATATATTATTTTTTGATATATATATATAGAGAGATTATTTTTTTCTCTTCACCATATATCTCAACACGCTATGTAAAGCCTAGATTAGACGTGTGCCTTCCCAGGGGACCCGTTGTTCATTGGTGTAAGATTTTTCCACAATTGTGTTTCATTTCGATTCCAGCCTCTTTTGTCAGCACTTTTTCCATTGCAATTGTAATTCCTCCCGATGACATCAGGGATGGGATCTCCTTTGAAAGTTGATCACTGATCCATCAGTCCCACATCCAACAGAGCAGTGACACTCCCTCATTCTTGTTAGTGTGTCCTTCTAGCTAGTTTGCTAGCCACCACCCATGGTGCCATGTCGGACATCCTTTTTGGCATCAATCACTGGTGCCAGTCTCAGCTTGCTGTCTTCTTTCGCAATTTGGTCTAGTTTATAGGATTGGAGGCCAATTGACCTTTCTCACCTTATTTTAGTACATTTTTGTCGCACGAAGTTGTTTTTCTCTCTCCAATGTGCAATGGCTTCTCGTAGTGGTTCTCGGTCTGATTCTTCCATTTTTACTAATTATGTCAATGTTCCCTGTCCATTAACAAGTTAGACTTGTGACACTTAGGCAAGCTTTCGCTTAAGGAGTAAAATTATGTTGATCATCTTACTCAAACAACAACCTCCATGGATGAAAAAGACCGCTCTCGCTAGTCTTATAGTGATTCTCATCTCTATAGTGTTCTCAAGTCAACTATCAATCCTTAGACAAATATTTCGTACCCATGAGACACGTTTTGGGGTCTCAGACTCTACGATTGTACACAAATGACACTCAAAATCTTTAGGATCTTTGACAAAATTTCTTGAATGTTGTTGTTAAGAAGTTGACTTTAAATCCTAATTCAACCCTACAAAACCGGCTTGTAAGGTGAGGCTTGCACCCATTGATATGCTTTAAACTGGCCTTATCTCTAAGAGATGTGGGACTTCCAACACTCCCTCCTCAAGCCGAGGTATATACATTTCGAGCGTAAGACTAGACATTAATGAATGGTCCGATAGTGGCTCGATAGTGAGTGGAACAATGGACCCGACAAATATCAAATTTCTCTAGGACAGACTCTAACGCACGACTCTGATATCATATTTAATATATTAAAACTAGGTATATGATTAATCTCCCTTGTGTAGAAAATACACATAGGGTAATGTATTTATAATAATGAGAATGTGGGCTTAAGCCTAAATAGAAAAGAATATGTAAAAATAATATAATTAACATAGGAACTATTCTATCTCCACTTGTGATTCATCAAAATTGGTATCTTAGCATGATGATAACAACCGTTCTTGCATACTTGTCAAGAGTCAACTCAAATGTTTGATTTGCCTTGCATGGTCGTCTTGTTTGATTTGATGTTGTTGCCCAAATTGTGCCATCTCCATCTTTTGCTTCAGACTCCACTTCATCTGAAAGTTTTGATTCACCTGCGATCTTCCATGAGTTCATGAAAAGGTATGATGAACATCATCGAATGTCTGGTTCCACTACTATACACACATAGGCCCTTTATTTGTTGGTCTCACTCAGTCCACCTCTCTCGATCCTTAGGTTCTCAACTCTAGGGCTTTTTTTACCATTTGTCACCATGACCAATGGTTCTCGAGCCTTCCCTCATGGTGTTGGTACTACTCATCTTTTATCTTCATTTTCCACTGACAATGTTCTTTTGTCTCCTTGGATCTCTATTTAATTTATTACCCATTAGTCTTCTCACTAGTTCCTTTGATTGTTTCATGTCTTTTGATAAAGATTATGTTTTTTGACCAGATCGAAGTTTAGGATAGATGATTGATTGACACCGGATGTGACTCTTATGGCCTTTACCATCGTTGAATCTCTTCTCATGCTAGCTTGACTATGGATGGATGAGGAAAATGATGAACATTAGTGAATGAGTAGAGTCCATCAGGGTCGACAACTCCATGAAGAAGGACCTTATTCGTTCCCTAAGATGTAACAAGACACTTATCAAAATGAAACCCAAAAAATAGAATTATCCTTTGCAAATTAACAGACACTTAATGAGATTTTGGTAATGGACGAAACATGCAACAAATGATTTAACTGAAACAAGACAATAGAGTCATAAGGAGAGACAAACAAAGAGGAGCCAACACTGGAGATGCTCAAAGCTGCACCATTGCCAATGAAAATTTGGTCCGGTCCATCAAATTCTTTCTTTTGTTTAATATTTAGAGGCTCACAAGTGACATAGAAACCAACACCAGAATTTGGTATCCATGAAGTGTTGTCTTTACCTTGAATCAAGTTTAACAGCTCTATACGTAATTGTCTGGCATGAGACTTGGTTTGAAGGTTGAAATACTCATGAATCTTACAACTGAGCACTTTGGACATAACAGACTGAGAAAGAGTAAACTGCAACTAGACAAGAAGAGTCTGATTTTGAACCTCCTAGGTGTCATATTCAGGTTTGACAACACAAACCAGATGATCAGATTCCGTGAGATAACGTGTAGGAACCACACGATTAACAACAAATCATTGCAATTTGTGTGATTTAATTACTGGTTCAACATATTGTCTCACGTACAAGTAATTTGAATCATCAAACTTTTCAGCTATGAAAGTAGGGAACGAAGGCGAAGCCATGAGAAAAGTACCAAGCAATCAATAAAAAACAGTGCAAGCAAAAAGCACGAATACGAGGGCAGACAAAGAAGAAATCGCCAATTAAAGAAGACTGACGAGCACACATAAATCGAAAACAATTTAGCACAAATCGGTGCGAAAGAATAAAACGCAACGACTACGCGAACGAGATGAGGAACAATCACTAGCTGAGACAAACGTGAACAAAGTGAAAAGGGAAGGAGAGCACAAACGACGAAATGACGAAGTCAAACAAACCGAACAAATAGAATCCGCCAGCGCAGTTGACAACGAACGAATTCACACACCAAGGAACTCGAACAACGAACGCAATCGATGAATGAAACTCACATTGAACTAATGCGGAAGCAGAACAATTGAAGCAACAATCATCAAGTAACTAGGATAGGTGGAGAAAAAGCTCTAGTTACCATGTTAGAGAACTGGAGCAGAGAGGGAAGATGAACAATGAATAGGACTATTTCATTAATCTCAAAAATCACTTAAGGCATGTATATGATAAACTATTTATAAGACACTGGTTTCCGTTAATATTAAGATAACCTTACAACTGTAACATATGAAACTGCACATAATAGTAGAAAATACATTGTAGTACAGAACTCAGAGAACTGACTTAAAACAAGTTGATTAAAATCAACTCTCAACTATATTATTCTAATACTATAGAAAGAGGACCCTTGTTTTTCATTAGATAGAAATAATCAATACAAAATTGCCTTTTCTTCTCTCTCTCTCTCCTCTTTAAACTTCTAATATCAGAAAACAATTTCATGCACTGATCTGAGAAGGACACCAACTTTGGTGGTGTGTGCTTGTTGGAGAAAGGAGGGCTGAAGGCGTTGAATAAAGACTCGTAGTGGTCGTGTGAATAGTGTTGCGAAGGGAAAAGGAAACCTAGCTCTATGATACCATAAAGGATTTCTCTGCCGTTGTGAATTGTGTGTTTAATTACACAAGTAAATCCTTTAATTATAATCATTTCAAGTGTAGTAGTATAAGGAAACCTAATAATGACTAATGATGGCGAATATCCCTAATTATTACCTTTACATATTTTCCAACTTACTAAGATCTAACGTTTTAAAGTACTGTTTTGACATGATTGGTATTCAGTTATATTAATGCTATTCATTGATTCTCTAGGCTTTATATTTATTCCCTCCATTATTTTTTAAAGAACTTTGTAATTTTTTGCTTTTTCTTGTTGTATTCATTATTGAAGTGAATTGGAATCTTCAAACTTATCCCTTCAGATACGTGGGATTAAACATGTTGATTAAGGTTGTCATTGCGGATGTTCAGGCAGTGCAGAGGCATCGAGCAACGATTCTGGAATGTATAAAGGTATTTATTAATTGAGCATATTTTTCATCCTATTTCTTCCTATTTAATGGTGAAACTAAGCTTTCTTTTGCAATATGATAAGGTAGTGAATTGACTTTTTGGTTTAGGATTCTGATGCTTCAATTCGGAGAAGAGCCCTTGAACTTGTTTGTATTCTGGTGAATGAAACTAATGTGAAGTCCTTAACAAAGGAGCTAGTAGACTATCTGGAAGTCAGTGATCAAGATTTCAGGGTAGACCTTACTGAAAAAATTTGTTCAATAGTTTCAAAGTGAGTCATATAGGTTCACAATGGTATTCCTTCTTGAGTGAACTCGTATTATTTTTATCATTTGTATTCTTCGCGTGTTTTTTTGTGGTGGGGTTAGCAAGCTAGAGTTGCCTGTGTATTAGAATTATGTGTTTTAATATTTATTTGTTGTCATGAAATGATTTTTTGGCACATCATGACATGTCAATATTTTAAGATGGTTTGTTTTGTGGAATAGGTTTTATTATTGTTAATTATTAATTATTATTAGAAACATCATAAACTTTTTCTGGGTAACACTAACAGTAATAAGCATCTTATTTGACCTTGCAGATTTTGGGCAGTTTCATCCTTTTCATTTCTTTTTGCTAAAAAAGAGCAATGTGCTAGATTTCACATAGGCATTATATATGTTCGCCTTCCTCAGTTTAGAAGTTGTAACTACAATCTTTTGCCCCACATTTGTAAAAGTATTTGGTTTATTAGTATTTACTTATTTGTTCTTCAGGTATTCCTCAGAGAAGATCTGGTACATTGATCAAATGCTCAAGGTTCTGTCTGAGGTATGAATATAAGAAACAAACTTTTGTGGTGAATTAACATCTCGATGTGGAAAAACTGATCAATTCTAGTTTATTATGGTATTAATTAGTATTTTTTTTCTTTATTATAGTTCAGGTTTTTTCTTATCGCTACAATTGGCATGCTGCAATCAGGGAAAAAATGATTGCTGTGACAGCTTGTTATGTTGTCACATGGGTTTTTAACATTTAATGTTTGCACAAGGATAATTTTGTACTACTAATTTCATGTATTTGTACCACTACATAAATTTGATGTATTTTTTTGTTGTGATTTTTATTTTGATACTTGTAGTGTCCATATTAAGTCATTTTATTCAGTTACACATCTAGTGCAAATTGTGATCTTTATGCTATACTAGTAGGCTGGGAACTTTGTGAAAGATGAAGTATGGCATGCCTTAATTGTTGTGATAAGCAATGCTTCTGAACTTCATGGATATACAGTAAGAGCATTATACAAGGCATTTCAGAGGTCAGCTGAACAGGTGCTTTTTTCTGCTTTCACAAACTCTGTTTATGCTTTTGATTTTCTTTTACTGCAATTGATTTAATTTCATTGCTTAATATCTTTCATCAGGAAACTCTTGTTCGCGTTGCAGTGTGGTGCATTGGAGAGTATGGTGACTTCTTAATCAACAATGTCGGAATGCTTGATGTAGAAGATCCCATAAAGGTGAGTGAATGGTTTCTTCTTGAAATGTTGTACATAATATTTAACTTGAATAGTGAGAGGGAATAACAGAATATTTTATTAATTACAATCATGCTAATTACATTCGCAAGTCCTTTATTTGTAACGAGGACATTCCTAAAAGAGCAAATAAAATCTGCTGGAATGAATGTGGAGATTCTTACGAAGGATATCTCAAGTTCCTCCTTATAGGCTTTCATATCAGACATTGAAAAACAAAATCACAAAACAGAGACGTAACAAAGAGAACCTGTTCGACAAAAGAACAAAAGAGTTGGATCTACCCAATTTGGAGCCAAATGAGACATGACCACCACTTCGAATGTGCTCAGGAGGTTCCAATGACCCTGTTTATCTTTGAGGCTAGTGGGCTTTACCAGAACAAGGCGCATGTGTCAATATTGGTGGTAGTGTGTGACGATGTGTGGCAAATCTAATGACGATGCAATTGTTGGCATTGTGATCGCTGGCGAGGGGCATAACTTTTTGGTCCATTGCTAATTTCAATAGTTCTGGCGAGCAACACTGGTAGTGTATGTTAATGTGGCAACACTGGTATTATTTTATTAATAACATTCATACTAATTACATTTTATCTCTAATTGTAATAATCAAATTCTTTAAAATAAGGAAATAAAAATACGTTGAAATGAATAGGAAGATCCTAAAAATATTTTTGCTAATCACTATGGAGATATTGAAAATATTTTTGTCCTAATAATATACCGCTATTCACAATAGAAATGCTACTATAACTTGTCTTGAAATGAGTTTTTCTAAACCAGATATGCCACTTTGTGTCCCAATCTTATAGAACACTGAGTTGTTGTAAAAAGGGAATCTAAGACATATTAAAGGAACTCTTAACTACGGTCATCATTTTCTACTTGCTCCATACATGTGTTGTAGATTGGGCATCAGATCTGGATGATTGGAGATTTGCTTCAGATGCTTCAATATTTTGGACCTGATTTCTTGTCTTGGTGGTCCGAAAAGCAAATGGTTGTTGCTAGATCTAGTATTTCAGTAGAATGTAGAAGCTTGGCTCATATGACTGCTAGTTGCTTGGAGTCAGACATTATTATGAGAACTTCAAGTTTCTCACACCACTCTTGTTGTGTTTTGAGATAATATAAGCTTCTTCATGTAGTGATCAATGTTCCAACATTCTCACCTAAGCTCTTTCTCCAACTAGATTCAGTGTTTTGCGTTTCAAGCTCGATTGATGGAATCAGGGCCTTCTCCTCACTCCCTCGGAGCTTTCATGGGGTTGGTTATTGGTGTATAGTTTTAGTCCTTATATCTTTTCTTGCTTGTACAACTGTAGAGGAATTAGAATATTCTTTTCTCTGCACAAACTAACCTGTTAGTCAATTCGATATTAGTTGCTTAGTTTGTTATGTGTTTGCTACTTAGATCTAACTAACTTTTAGTTACTTTCTTAGCTTTTCAGATATAAATAAATGTACCTATCTATCAATTTGTAAGTGGCTTGAATTATTTTTCCCGATGAGCCAGTTACGGAGTTCTCGATGTGTCTTTTCCTTTCTTCATGAAAGAAATGTAGCTTAGTTTAAAAATGATTGGACTATTGGCTATTGATGTGTGTAAGACGCATTGCCTATAATGTATATTGTAGCGCCTAGGAAATTCTAGGGGATTTATCTTTCATTACATTCTCATCTTATTGTTTTTTTTTTCTAAATTTTCATCCTTCATTTGTTTCATGCAAGCAGGTGACTGAATCAGATGTTGTGCATGTTGTAGAGATGGCTTTAAAACGCCACTCATTGGATATTACCACAAAAGCAATGACTTTGGTTGCCCTATTGAAGCTATCTTCACGGTTTCCTTCTTGTTCAGAGTATGATATTCCTCTGTTGATTTGGTTGTAGATATCTATCACATTTACTTAAAATAGTAAATTACACTCTTTTCTCCTAAGACATGCCAGTATTTTATTGTTGTTCCCTATATGTTAAATACACACTTCCCTCACTCTAAACTTTGGAAGGAAGAATATTTTATTTCTGATAAGGAATAATTAGGTCATTGGACCTTTATGTACACAAGCCTGTGAGCAATTATGGAAATATTAATCAACTAATTCTAGGGAGACAAATCCTAGTCTTAACAACAATTAATCAGCAGAATAAAATTTAAACTTTTCTAAAATACATTAAGTAACAATTTTGACACTCCCCTTCAAGCGGGTGAATAAATGTTTTCCATTCCCACCTTGGGTATAATTCTTTCAAAGTTGATACAGTTCAAACCCTTTGTGAGAATATCTGCAATTTGATTTTGAGTGCACACGTATGGAGTGTAAATCAAGCCACTGTCTAGCTTTTCTTTGATGAAATATCTATTCACTTTAATGTGTTTGGTTCTATCATGCTGCACCAAATTGTGGGCTATACCAAATGCAAATTTATTGTCATAATATAACTTCATAGGTTCATCCCACCTTATCTCCAAGTCTTCCAATATAGTCGTTAGCCATAGAAGTTCACATATTCTCCTTGAGCCATTGCTCTAAATTCTACTTCAGCACTTGATCTAGCCACCACATTTTGTTTTTTGCTCTTCCAAATCACCAAGTTTCCACCAAGGAAGGTGCATTATCCAGTAGTTGATTTCCTATCCACAACTGACCCAGCATAATCTGCATCTGTATATGCTTCAATACTTACACTCTTGTTTCGTCTAAACAAAATTCCTCTTCCTAGGGTCCCTTTTAGATTTTGAACAATTCTAAGGGCAGCTCGTAAATGTGCTTCGTTTGGTTGGTGCATAAACTAACTAACTAGACTAACAACAAACGCCATGTTTGGCCTTGTGGGGTACAAGTAAATAAGCCTGCCCACAAGTCTTGGATACGTTTCCATATCCACTGCAATATCCTCCTTTGCACTTGCACTTCCTAACTTTGTATTTGGATCAACGGGAGTATTTGCTGGTTTGCAAGCTATCTTACCTGTTTCTTTGAGCAAGTCAGTAATGTATTTTTGTTGAGATATGAAGATTCTTTTTTTAGAATGGGCCATTTCAATTCCCAAAAAATATTTCAGTCTCCCTAGTGTCTTAATCTCAAATTTTGCAACAAGGCATTGACTTAACTTTTCTTGCTCCCTTTTATCGTCCCCAATTACTATAATATCATCCACATACACCATTAATATTGTAACTCCCCCTGAAACTGAATGTTTGATAAATAGAGTGTGATCACCTTGACTTTCTTTATAGCCCAAACTTGTCATGACTCTAATGACTCTTCCAAACCATGCTCTTAGGGATTTTTTTATCCCATGTAGAGCCTTTTTTAGCTTGCAAACTGTTCCAATAGCAACCTGTTCATCATAACCAAGAGGTAACTCCATGTATATTTCTTTCTTCATGTTAGATATTGTTTGATATTGTTAATCACAATTTCAAACAATATCTTCTATTTACTCTATATTTATTTTCAGTTACTCTTTTTAGTTGTATCTCTCTCTATTATAAATAGATTACCCTATGTGTGATTTATATACAAGGGAGATTGATCTTAAACCCTATTTTCTCTATATTCAACACTTCACATCAAACTGTTGTGGGACCCTATCATGATATGCTGCTAGCAGCAATATTACTCTGACCATATTCATCTTAGCAATCAGGGCAAAAGTCTCCAAATAATATACTCCATAAGTTTGAGTGAACCCTTCACTTGAAGAGGTTTTAGAGAAATGAAACAGTGAAAAACTATCACTGTTACTGTTTTACCATTGTTTATATAAGAAAAAATAGGCATAATACAAAGAGTCATCAGTCCTAACCCTAACCCTAAAGAAAGGATCCCATACATGATAATAAAAAAACATTACATTTCAACACTCCCCCTCAAGCTGGAGCATATAGATCATATGCTCATATAAATTGAATTCTAGGCCCTTTTAAAGATTTAGTTAGAATGTCTGCAAGTTGTTCATTAGAGCCGACAAACTCAGTAACAAGATCCTTGGATAGTAATTTCTCTCTAACAAAATGAAAATCAGTTTGTATATGCTTTGTTCTCTCATGAAACACCGGATTGGAGGCAATGTGAAGGGCTGCTTGATTGTCACAACATAACTTCATCTGCTCATTTTCACAAAATTTCAACTCTTGAAGGTGTTGTTTAATCCACACTAGTTCACATGTAGCTAGAGCCATAGATCGATATTCCGCCTCTGCACTAGATCGAGCAACAACACTTTGTTTCTTACTTTTACAAGAAACAAGGTTCCCTCCAAGGAATACACAATACCATGTGGTAGATCTTCTATCAATTGGACAACCAGCCCAATCTGCATCACAATACGCTACAACTTGAGTACTTCTCTTGTTCTCGTACAACAATCCTTGTCCTGGGTTCCCTTTTACATATCTGAGAATGCGAATCACAACATTCCAATGATCAATGTGGGGATTTTGCATAAATTGACTTACAACTCCCACTGGATAAGAAAGATCAGGTCTTGTTATAGTAAGGTAGATGAGTTTTCCAACCAACCTTCTATATCTCTTTTGATTTGAGAAAAGTTCACCTTGATCTCTTGTTAACTTTTGATTTGAGTCCATAGGGCTATCAATGGGCTTGCAATTTGTCAGGCCTGTTTCCTCCAAAATATCAAGAGCATATTTTCTCTGTGCAAT
>Ga0214543_1001081_pt1 | contig 50895 bp, 20 predicted proteins | sample CNSS2metaG_FD_160094 | JGI IMG/M metagenome (GOLD analysis project Ga0214543, IMG submission 160094) | Root nodule microbial communities from cowpea collected in UCLA plant growth center, Los Angeles, California, USA - CNSS2 | ecosystem: Host-associated > Plants > Roots > Nodule | place: USA... | reverse complement strand
TAAGATAAAAAAAATATATATATATATATATATATATATATATATATATATATATATATATATATATATATATATATATATATATATATCAGTACACTAGATTTAGTTTATTAAATCTAATCTCAACAATGGTACCATAGTGGAGATCTTAGGATTTACAAAATGAAGAGATATGGAAGAAATGGAAACTAAAGAGAAGATGCAAGCCCTCTCTCAAGGTTTTTGGTAGCTACTCCACGTTCCAATTGCACCTCCCCTTCGCATCAACACCTTCAATTTGTAGATCTTTTCCCTCATAAATCCCAAGGGGGGGAACACATCATGGGTGAAGATTGAAGACCCAAGGAGGAGCGACAGAGCTTCCCAGCACCACCAAAAACCTCCAAGGACCTCTCTTAGTCGCTCTAGGTGGAGAGAATGGATGGGAGGAAGAGAATACCCCTAAACCTAGGGAAACATGAATAAATATCCAATTTTGACATGTCAGCGATGTCACCACTTAACACCATCAGTTAAAACGCGAAATGGGCTTTCTTTCAAACCATCGCCTTCTTCAACACTAATTGGCGCTCAACTCCACTTTTTCACCACTTATTTGTACCTATGTAGGGGTTAGTGGCGCTCAGCCCCAATTAGTTTAACAACACTCTGTAATTGAAGCATTGAGCACGATCTTAGTGGCACCAATGCGAGTATTTGCTTCAAATTGATCTTTTCTTATCCAAACCACGTTTCTTTGAGTTCTTGCTTATTTTTCCTCCACTATAATTGATCCTTATTCATTTATTTCACACACTTAAACAAATGGATTAGAGGTAAAACAATCATAAAATAATTAAAACAGAAAATAATGCAAAAACAACTAAAATTGAGGATCAAACAAAATAAAAGCTTGGGAGAGTTGATTTTATTCACTAAAACCAACATACCAAAACATATAAAAATCAACGTTATCGATACCCTTGAAAGTGTTCAACTTAATCTTTTTCAAGAGATTGGCCCAAACTCTCTCCTGAGTTTGACTTCCTTATTCATCAATTCTTCTTCAACTTTATGAAAAACCATTCCTTTGATACACAACACCTCGAACTAAAATAAGTTCATAAAATATACATTTCATTGCAGTCCTTTTTTATTTGGTGATAGAAATTAACCAAGGTGAAAACTAAGGTTTGATTTTGTTTTTAAATATTGTGAAAATATAAAAAATACAATTTTTTTTTTACCTATACAACGTATTTTTACAAACAAACAACGCAAACAAAATAAATGGGATATTGATGCAAAGTAATGGTTAAGTTCCCCTATAAATAATCCCATTTCAAATGGAAATGTAAGTGTTATCAAACAAACATTAACAACAAAGCATAGTCAACAACAATGAGGAAATGAATTCTCAAACCACCTTATAATTATTTTGTCGTCGAATTTGAAACCCTACTCCGCACGCACATTTTTGCTTATTTCGCGTAGTAAGAAATGAGGAGAATAATTATACTTCTGACGTATAAAAAGAAATTTACATTAAACATCTTGTTGGTCAATATAGAACAAATCATTTATGTCGGACAAATATAAAGACGTAAAATGACCGACATAAATCGCTATTACTTATTTATACAAATTTCATCACATTTTTTTAGGTAAACTTTTTCGACCTGAAACATAGGTAACTTAAATAACTATTTTAATAAAACTATAAAAAAAGAAATGTTGAAAGCAAAGTATAACCTTCTCCAAAATTCAAGGGACATAACCACAAACTTCTACTTGGAACATTTTTTTTTTTTTAAAGTTTGTTTTAATATTTTTAAAACATGTTAATCTACACACATAAAATTGACAAAACAAAACACTTTTCATCTCCAAAATTTTGAAAATTTCAGTTTCGTGCTTTTCATTTTTCATGGCCTTCCATTAGTGAGGAATATTAAGACACGATAAGATTATAAGAATAAATTACTTTGAGTTTCTTTCTTTTATTTTATTTATATCGAAGAATAGCCATCAAGAAATTGTAGCCACCTTCCATTTTTCTCATACTTTAGATATGCTTTATGATGTCTTTCGACTAATATCGTTGGTACCGAATCAATTGCTTATTATTTTTTACCAAAATTTTATTTGAGAAACTATCACAAAATAAAAAGAATAAATTTCTGTAGGGAATTTCAACTCCATTATCGTTCTCAGTCTTTGAAATTGACCGTTTCATATACTTCTCTTCTGAACAATCATCCCCTTCAGGAACTGTTGCCAAAAACAAAATTCAAGCTACCATTTTTTTAATCTGGTTATAGTTGCTTCTACATTTCAGTAAAAATATTAAATTCTAGGTACAATTATTTATTAGTTACAGTTTTTATCTTTTAGTTTATAAATTCAAAATGTTCTTCTTTACTTCCTGATCACATACTATTTGTAGTTTCTTATAGTCAGTATTTGGATGGTAGAGATTAATGCTAAGTTTGTTTGATAGAAAAGAGGATGTTAAAGTTGTTGCAGTGATTGTGCAGAGGCAGATTTGAGAGAAAGGATTCACTTCATCATCAAAGAGAATAAAAAAAAAAAGAGTCATGTTAGTCTATATTAAATTACAGGAATAATTCCCTTTTTTATGCATTTTTTGTTTTTAAATATCACATCTTAATTGATACAAAATCCGTTTTAAGTTAATATAATTTTTTAATTTTTAATTTTTTCATTTTAAATAATAACTCATATTTCATAATAATAATAATAATAATAATAATAGTTCTATTTAAATTAATCATTCACTCACAATTTATTTAATCTTAATTTCTATCAATCCTATTTTATTTCAATATAATTTTAGTTTTAAACTTTTTTATTATAAATAATAATTTACATCTCATTTTAATATAATGTATACTTATTTTATTTTATTTTAACTTATTTGTCTAACCAAAAGTAAAATTGATAATATTTTAATTTTAACAATTAAAATATTTTTTCAACCTATTAATTTCATCACATTATTTATTAAACTCTTATAAATTTTACTTTCAAATTCTTTCGATTCTTATTTAATTTAAATATTTTCATTTTCATTTTTTTTCTTAAATTTACTTTCTCAAATCCATCTTTAGAAATAAACAAATAAATAAATAGATTCTTGAAAAGTAAATTTATCAAATTATAAAGTAAATATAATTTGATTTAATTATGTTTATCTTTGAAATTAAATTTTCTTTCTGTTTCTTCTTGAAAAGAACATTGTTTATCACTACTCGATGAGCTTTACTACTCAAAATTTTCACATTATATTTTACATGAAATTTTTCTTCCAAATTTGTTGAAAAAAATTGTGAGAAAATAACTTTTCCTGTTATTTTTTTTAAGAATTTTAATTGACAGGTAATTTATTCGTAGGTAATTATTTTCTACAAAATTATAAAATTCGTAAGTATTTTCTACAAAATTTATTACAAAAAATATTTTATACAAAATATTTTGCAAAAGAATTTGCAGCAATTTCTAACAAAATTTTTTTTCATAACAAAATTTATAAATATTTTTTGGAAAAAAAAATCAAACAAAATTGATAGAAAATATAATTTTTTTTAGTTACAAGGATCGGGTAGCTTTCGGTCCCGCCTTATCATTATCTCTGTTACTTAAGAAGTGTTTTCTTCAACAAGTCCAAAGCTAATATAATTAGTGATTAAAGAAGATATAATTATTGTATATCATTTATTCACATTCAGCATAAAAGTAATATAAAAATGATGTAATAAGATAAGTTTGTTTATATTACTTTGTAACTCATAAATAATTGATTTTAATATATTTATATTAAAATTTTAAGATCGTCATTATTTACGTTCAATCTCACATTTTTATTTAACTTTCTTTTCATTTATTTTATTTCTTTTATTTGCAATAAATTTTTTTGAGAAAAATGATTTTGAGAGAGAAAAAAAGATTGAAAGAATTAGAGGGTGAATTTGTGTTGTTTCTTTTAAAAGTTTTGGAATGTATTAATGATTTGATATCTTATTAATAATTTAGAAAAATAAGATTGGTCTGATGAATCGAAAAGAAGAAATATAAAAAATTATCTAACAAAAATTATCAATTAATATTTAACAAAAAAAAAAAAAAAAACTAAACTTACAAGTTAACATGATAACATCCATCTTCAATTAGTTGTGAAGAATATGAGGATTAGAATCCGTTGAAAAGAGGTCATATCAAAATGCGTAAATCTACTTAGTTAGCTAGAGTGAGGAAGTGAAATGATGATACTTTAAGAAGAATACACAGAGCATGCCAACTAAATATTTATTATTTGACCCTATGTAGCAACTTATATAGGATACAAAGAATTTAAGAAAATTCGATTTATTTATAATAGCGTGTTGAAATTGTATCCACGACCATGCATTAGACTATGTGAGAGAAGAAGAATAATAAAGATGAAAACTAGTGTGAAAGGAAATTTGGTGGGTTTTAGCTACACCCTTTTTTTGTATGAATAAGTATTGGAAGAAAGTGGTGAAAAGATAGGGCAAGTAGTGTACAGAAACGCCGCCACCAATCTACATATAGGGAAACAATGAATGCTCTAATGTCTCAATCTTAACCTACTAATCCTAATTATTTAAGCTTTTTCGGTTACGAGATTCCAACGTCTAAGGGCTTTTCATTTTAAAGCAACCATCATTCGCCTAATCAACGGATTCACCTGTTTATTTGCCACAGTTACTTAAATAGATATTTCTTAAACTTTCTCTCACGTCCATTCTTTCTCGTTAATCAATAATTCAAATGCCAACTTGTCGTGAAAGAGGTGTGTCCAGGAGTAGTGTGGATAAGATCGATGTAGTATTCATTTTAGGTAATCTAAGAAAAAATCATTCATGTTAAAATATTAAATCATGTTAAAATGAATAAGTATTAGACTTTAAAAATTTATGGATTAAATATGATTTCATTGTCTTAATTTTTTTAGTCAAAATTAGAATTAGTTTGTTTTTAAAATTTAGATCAAATTTAGTCACTCAACTTTATACATACATGTATTTAGTCTTTTAACTAAAATTTGTTAAAGTTTATTTGAAGTTTCAAATGTGTTTCGTATTAGTATTTTGGTTGTTTATACCGTTTGATATATTTTCGCTTTAATGTTAACTGAGAAATGCATTTAAAACGTCAAATAAACTTAATAAAATTTGGTTAAAAGAACTAAATTTACGTATTTTTAAAGATGAAATATTAAATTGGTCCAAAGTTACGAACACTGACTAATTTCAATCTTTACTAAAAGTTAAGAAAACAAAAACATATTTAACCCAAAACTTAATAATTAGTATAGATTAAACCTTTGCACTTTCGATACCTATTTTTGTTGATGGGAAAAAAAATTATGTTGTTTTCCTCTTGTGAATCAATTAGGCTATCCGATGTTAGCAATTTGCTTAAAAATCTCACAAATAGCACTCTAATTAATGTTTAAGGGTGTAAGTAGGGATAACAAAAATATGTGTTTGCGGATATCTGTGGGTAAAACTCACGATGAATAGTTGGTACTTGCGGGTAACGAACATTTTAATACTCATTTAGAAACAGTATGAGTATCATACTATCTATACCTGCAAATATTTGTTACCCATAAAAAAAAATTAATTTATATTTTATTTAATTTATATTTTATTTTTATATTCTTTAGTGATTTTATTTTAAAAATTTATAAAATATATGTCTTCAAATATTCACATGTATCCACAATACCAACAAGTTTTAAAAAACTCAAATATTTTTTAAACGAGTACCTAATGATTAATGAAATGACTAATAAATAAATATTTTTTTATTGTGAGTCGGGTTGTAAATAGATATCTTATTCGACCCGTTGTCGACCTTGTGTATAAGTAAATATAATCAAAATTTCAATCTAACTAGAGAGAGTCAAGTTTATTTTATTTCATTTAGTAACCCAAATTAATTGAATTATAATCTAAGAAAATTGTTATTATACGAAATTTAAAATAATAATTATTTAATACAAATATTTTAAAATAAATATTTTTAATAATATTTGTTCAGAACTGTAACGTAAGAAAATATTTATAATACATAAAAATAACAATATCCACTTGATAAAATTAAGAAATAAATAATATACATGATTGAGTTAAGTTAAGTAGTTTGATTACAATCCTCTTATACTTCTATTACCCGTGCTTGTATTTGCTGATGGTCCGAATCTTTAGTTTGTTTCCGGTGATTTAAAAAGAAATATCTTTCTGATAAAAGAGAGTATGCTTTCTTCTTATGAACTATAAGATTGGAGAAGAAAGAAATGTCATGAGAAAGAAAAAACACACTTTTCTGTATATATTTCTCTTTTGAAACATAAATTTTTTACTATTAATTTTTTTAATTTTTATTTAATTTGAATTTCATTTTAATTATACTTTGTATTTTAAAAAAATTAATAATTTATATAAAAATATTTTTAAAATTACTTTAAATTTTAGAAATGACTTTTTAAATATATTAATTTTAAAAAATTATTCTATTACAATCATATTAATTACAAACTTTTCACACTTATTTTTTTCTTTTCACTCTCCCTAACACATTTGTTTTCATTTCCCACCTAATATTTTCTCCTTAAACCCTATTTCTATTCCATTTCTGCAATCCGAGACGACGAATTACTCGTCACACTCTAGTAAGTGATAAAATAAATATGTTGACCGTTAAACTCATGCTTGCAGTACATGCAACCGAAAAGTATTAAATTGAAACACTCCACGCAAAGTTGAAAACAGATACATTAATGGCTTACATCTCACATCTTTTTTCAAGTGTTGAAAACAGAAAAGTATTAAATCAAAGAACAATGTTGAAAACAGATCAAACAAAACATTATTATAAAATAAAAATTATTAAAACACGAGAACCATGTTTATAAGGGTATAACATATTTTGTTATGTTGTCAGCATGTCGCTAAACAAAATAATAGAAGGGCATATTACACGTCACCTTTATCGTCATTAACCAATTTTTTCGTTTTTATAATCTAAAACAAACTATTTATTAGGGTTTGTTTTGTTTTGTTTTGCATTTTGATAACTATTGTAATAATATTTTTTTTTTAACTGTATTCATTCTATTATCATCATATAAATACCTGCAAACCAATTTATATAACATAACACGTATCTTTTCTATCAACAGAAACCAATCTTCATTTCTTACATGATAATAAAAATTAAGGGAGGTCAAGCTAATAATATTAAAAATAGGTATTTCGGGTATAACTTCATTAGCCTAACATAAAGGTTGAGTGTGATTCACCTAAAATAAAATAATTCATTTGATCAATCCTATCAGTATTCACATGCACATTAAACAATACACAATAGAAAGTAAAAACAATACTTATGCAGCAAGCTTTATCCCACCATATACTTTCCACGTAATATTATACAACTGTGTGTCTTCAAATATCTCTAACCAAATTTTAAACAGAGAAAAAGGAAGGGCGGAAAAGAATTAAAAAGAAAGGGTTGGTCATTAAACAAAAATTCCTATTTAGAAACAGATTCCAGGTGGTTATCGAATAAAAGAAATCAGAAGCATTGATGCATTTAGTCAATGGCAATGATGAGAAAACCAACAGATACATACATGAGAAAAACTGGGTAGAGTGCAAGAGCTTTTCTCCTTGGGTTGACGGCAGAACTCATGAAAGGATATGCAGCCCAAGAGCTCCAAGCCAATGTCACACATACCACAACCACTTTCACTATCACATTGTCCTTCAACATACAAATTAATGCACCAACATCCAGAGGAAACAAGCAATAACCCAACAGACTCAGACTCTGAAAGAAAATAATGTGTCCACCCTGAAAGTTTAAAGAGATGAAAAAAAGGTTAAACGTTTGTCTTTATTCATCACATTATACTTTCAAGAATGGCCAGGTCCACCACCCTTCAACATTAAACAGTTGACACTCAAAATATGACCACATGAAGACAGAGAAAGAGGCAATTACCAGAAGAAGTACATTCAATGTCAAAATCACAGCGCCGGCAGCAAGTAAAGCAAATGCAACGGCAAAAACCTCAGACTGAGACACAATCAAATAAAAAGATGTTAGAAAAAATACTAAACATTGATCAGATTCACTTAGTTATACAACGCATATAAATTACAAAATCAAGTGCACAAGGTTCCCACTTAGTTTGATTTGAAGGACGATAGATTAACACAACCTCACCTCCATGTATATTCTACGATTCAAACCCATAATAATAACCTCTAGGTCACAAACTTACCATTGTACCAAGACTTTCATCAATGCAAACTACAACGCAGGCAAAAAAAAAAAGAGTATATACACTAGAGAGGCACCAAAGTTAGCACATAGTACAAAGGAGGACCAAGTAGCGGACTAGGAAATTTGAATCCTCGACACAAGATTAACTAAATCCAGCCATAAAATTTAATTTACAAATATTTGTTCCAAGGACTAATCATTACATCATCCACCACAATAAATTCATAATTTAACAACTGATATTTAACTTCAAATAGCCTTAAAAAAGGAAAAGAACATTTTTTTAGAATCACGGAGCACAATCATCAATTTCAGATAGCAGCAGGCATGTAGTGGCTAACTCTGAAAACACTAAAGCAAGACGCGAGATGACCACTATTTAAAATATTAAAATACAAACTAAATAATTCATACTACACATAACTACTAATTGCAAAACAAAGCATATGAATTCATGAAATACTATGTCAAGGTCTACACACAATCACCATCAATCCAAGAGCAATAAGAAATAATAGTGAAGCAATAAACTAAAAGACGATGGTGAAATTAATATAAAAAGAACATTACAAATTATATAAAAAAATTATAATCTGAGATCTAATTGTGCGAAAGAATAGTGGTCAAAACAGAAGTAACTTAGTGAAACTAATGGAAAAAAGAACACAACAAATTCAATAAAAAAATTAGTAGAATGTGAAGTCTAAAAGGGAGAAGAACTAATGTGACAAGTTAAAGATAGTCCGTTCAATTATGCGTGAAGGAATAGAGATCAATATAGAAGTAACTTTTTGACATATATTTTACCCAAACAATGCTATTCGAGGGGTAAAAATGGGGTTTCGAAGCCTTATCATGACAGTACCGTTATAGAACACAAAAAGACGCTGCTTTGGTCACTATTGAAACTGCTCCTCATTAGCCTCTATAAATAATAATTTACAAACCGAAATTTAACTACCCATTGCCATAAAAAGTATAAAAAAAAAGAAATCATTGCAAAAATGTAGTTCAATTCAAACCACGAACAAACACCAAAGTTATGCCATACTGAACACACTATCCTAAGTGTTCGAAGCTCTTCTCTATTACCAATAGCGTGTCTAATGATATTTCAAACTTGTACAACCAATACCAGCTCTTACTAGCATCTATCACAGCTACTGTTTTATTAATAACGAACAGAAAGTAAGCTAAAAGAAACAGCCCCTGAACACAAAAACTGCTAACTTCCATGCCATTTGCTCACAGGAAATCTCATCAACCCAAACAAACATATGACTACCTCAGCTCTTCAGGGAATCACAAATGACAACCCTTACATTGGATAATGACATTAATTAATGACAATTCTGTTCAACATAGAGAAAAATGCATAGTCGAAAAGTTTGCAAACCTGAAGGGTTTAAAAGGAGACGAAGCTTTTACAAAAGATTAAATAATACAACAAATCTTCCAGAGTTATAAATAGCGGTCTCAAAAATCATCTAAAAAAAATTACAGTCAGACAAAGAATATGACCAATGTTAAAGCCACATGGATAGAGTAAGTGTTGGCAATATACGAAGAACCAAATGCCAAAGCACAATGTGAAGACATTCCCAACGCAAAATTCAATTCAACATAACAAGAAAGAATTAATAATAATCAATGGTTATTATCAGTATCCTATGATTCTCGATACACTTTGAGGGATACAATATGTTTCTTCAGCTTGGTGATAGAGATAGTAGGTTGAATTAATTTTGTGCCTCAATAGCAGATGAATAATGTGAATCAGATCTTGCACACAAATTATGCTATTCTACCATAGCGGGCTACAACACCTTTCTATCTAAGGGTCATTGTGTCACATCTGGCTGTGTGATGGTTGAATGATACTTTTCACAGCCAAAATCACAAAAATGGCACCTAGAGCAGGCAAATAATGTCACACTGCAATTCTACCCATTCTATTCCACTTACGGCTGTAGCGGACCAGAAAAGAGAGATGGCCCTATTTATAACCCTAACCCATAACAAAAACGTACTTTTTCTTTACTTAAGCAACTTTTGTGTTATAGTTCTACGACAAAGACTTTTTTGAACTTTGGATAGTCAGAATTATATCTTGGACCCTCTAATCACACATGATTCTCTCATCTCTTTGAATCAAATCAAAATACATAAAACAAAAAGTGAAATCAAGAATTATTATAATCAAATTTTATTTTCTATAGAAATTTAAATAAAGATATTTTCTTATCAAGATATTTTGGAAAATAAAATAAAAAATATTTTGAAGTTTATATGTCCATATAAATGTGTGTATAGATTTTCCATGTTTCTGTACGGTAAAATGTTCTGAGTCATATTTTTTAGTTATTGATCATGAATCTTGAGATAAACAGTACAGTTTGATTAAGATTTGGAAAATAGACATCCCAATTCATGATTTATCTAAAGCCCAATTCTACCTTCGTAATGAAGGATTTATAAATGGGAAAACTGAAGCAGGATGACTTAGGAAAAACACTTGGTAGAAATGGTGCACCACACCACATATATTATACACGTGCAGCGAACCAACAGACACAAATGCTGGTTGGAGTGTCAAATCAACAGCACCATGGTCCATGAGCATTGACTTAATGCAACACCAAAATAATGCACTGTGCCAATACGAGAATATGTTTAAAAACTAGATTTATACCGCACCAATTCATTGTTCAATGGACAACACCTCCTATGGAATTCAAATTACAGATGTCCTTAACTTTTAATTTTATTTTCAAACTATCGATAAACAGAGATGACCGAAACCCAACAGGCATAATCAGAACCATCAACTTAAATTAAGAAAGGATAAATCACAATTCAAGTATGTAACATAATGCAAAAATAATGTAAGCAAAAAGAAAAGATCAAACTACACAGCAAAAGAAACCATAAAAGATCACAAATGGCACTCAAGAACGTACACACCCATACACTCACTCTCTTATTCTATGTTTCCGCGAAATAGATACTATCAAACACAGAGCAATAGGATCAAGATCAGGCACAATGTGAAACTCCTGAGTGGATTCTACCCTACGATTCTATCCAGAGACACCCGATTCTTAACAATCACGAAAATTTCAGCTGAACTAGCCACTAAAAGTAGATCAGAAGGTGGCAACGACAGATCAGGAAAGTGCGATTTACGATCTGAATTGCAAAACCTACTAATTAGGAAGAAAAGAGTGCAACGAAGATAGAAATAGACATATACCTTTTTGACAGAGGCAGACCAAGAGAGGGTGAGGCCGAGAAAGACGATGAAGAAGAAAGGGCCCCACAGATCCCAATCTCTGAGTGCCTTACCGGGGTCCTCGCGGTAAGGGTTAGGGAAGACAACCAGCTTCAGATTGCTCACGATTCTCGAGAGATCACGCTTCACAGTGTCCCATACGGGCTCTGTGAGCGTGTTGGGGGAGGGTCCAAACCCGGAGAGGTCGGAACGCGGAGGCGGCGGAGGAGGAGGAGTGGAAGAGGAGGATTTGGGGACTGTCGGCGGCGTAGGGAGGTTGGAAGAAATGAAGGGGGAAGGAGCGGCGGAGACGGAGACCGGGATGGAGGCGCGTGGGGGACTTGGAGGCCGTGCGGGAGGGACTGATTGGTGAACGCTGGCATTGATGAGGTTCTCGATCTCGTCTATGTCGGATTGGGAAGATGGGTGAAGGGGTATGGTATCGCTGTGCGACATTTTCACACCCAAGACTCACACCCAACCAAGATCAACAACAACACACGCACAAATATCACTGCACTTTTTCTCTTCTTTCCTTCTTCATTTATCTTTCTTCTTCATATAAACTATTATTATTATCATCACATTTCTTACTTTTCTTCTTCTTTTTCAACAAATGTAATTCTACACTTAATGCGTATTTATATTTATTCATTTTTCGTGTGCCAAACGACAGATCTAATTATAGTGTTATTTTTTAAATCAGGTAATAATAAAGTGTTAGATATTTTTTTCAAGGAGAAATATAAGATTATATTTTAAACTCAAAAAATAATGAGTTTTTTAGAAGCTTAATTTATTTATTTTTGTCTCTATTAAGTAATTAAAATTTTTTAGAGAACTTTTGAAGTAATCGTTATAAAAATAAGAATTAAGTGATCATATATAAACATTTTAATTTAAAAACACGTAATTTATTGTTTCATTCTTTTTAGAGGAAAAAGAAATCTAGTGATAGCGAGTTTTACGGAGCTTAATTTTATTACAAACTCACGAAAATAAGAGTTGTAGAGTTTAATTCATACATATCGTGAGCATTTTTGTGACAATTAAGTAATAAAATTATATTTGTATAAATTTTGAAGAATTTTTATAAAAGTCAAACTATTATTAAATATAATTATTTATAATTGGAAAATTGCATAAGAATACTTTTATTTAAAAATAAGTAATGTTTTTGGATTTGTTTTTAAGATAATAATATTTTGATTCATTTTCTTTTACTTGATTTTAATCCACTACTCCAGTCACTCTTAGATCATCACATCATATCATTAAACAAAATTAAAATAAATTATTAAAGAGTGATTAGAATAATGAATTAAAAATGAATTAAGAAAGTGGATCAAAATATTATTATCCTTATTTTTATTGTGAGTAATTCCTTTTCCTTTTTCATTTCTTAGATTTTAAGTTTAAGTCGTTTTTCTTAAAAAAAATGTATGTTATTATTTGTTTTTTCGCGTTGTCATTGTCTATTTTCAATGCAAAAGAGAAGCTTCTATGCTCAAGCAAATTACATTATTTTTTTTTAATTTAGATATGAATCAAGGCTGACATTCTCTATTTCTTTTCATTTGCGGTTATAATACAAAAATAATAGTAATCAAACTCCTAATATATATTAAAAGTTATTAATTAGTAATTCTTTCTTATATCTATTACTACTCTTTTTTTTACTTCGATATCTATATTGTTTATTTCTTTGCCAGTATAACTAAAAATGGACCTAATTCTCAAGACAATTATACTACAGATCAATTTTACGAGAAACAAAATGCTAGTGCACTTGTCACTATTAGGTTTCTTATGTCAACGTAATATTATATAAAATTAATTAAAGACTTTTCAAATTTGTCACCACCGTAACATTCACTTGTTTGATTTCCATAAATGGTCATCATCGAATCCAATGTTCACCGTAAATGTTGCGCATTTCTACGGGAAAGGTTTAAAAAATACAGATGAAAATACCAAATAAATGAACATGAAAAATTTAAGGCTTCAAATATTAATTCCTCTAGCTAAATTCAACCTAGACACGGAAATTATATTTAATATAACTTGCAGTCATTCAATTGCTGAGGATAGCCAAAAAAATTGTTTTGCAACCCTCCTAGTTTTTATTCTCAAGGGTAGATGAGGGAGCTGGTGAAATAGAACGGTAATATCTGTGCCATTTGAGAAGATATGACTGCGAAAATAATATGAAATGAGACATCAGGCATTTACAAATCCACCTGACCATGAGTCAGTATATCAAATTATAGAATTTGGCCCCAAAATCATATGCTAGATCCTGGATGGTAGTATCACAAATCAGCTACAAAACCCTCTAGCCATTATGTAAGTATTTCAAAACTGGGTCCTCCTTCCCTGTGCCGCTTTAGAATTCACAAATATTACTAGTTTCTTTGGTTTAATTTATGATAGGGGGCTTAAAACAACCAACCATGGGTTTTGGAAACAATGCAAAATGATAACGGTAAAAGTTGAAGTCACCAAATCAGATTTAATAGGATGGCCAAGTTAAGGCTTGAGCGAAAGAGCAAGACCGAACTTGGTGGATGAACTAAAGATCTTTGTGGAGTCATATTCAGCCGACAGAGTTATAAGTGAATTTGGCCTCCATGCTCGTTGACATTGAAAGGCAGCTTTGCCATCGTCACTGAACCGAGTCTTCAAAACTGTCTTGGGATCTATTAACTGTGAGCTCCCAATAGTAAATCTATTCTCAAAGGTGGAAAACCTGTGCGTCATTTCAGCAGCAACTGTGAAGGCATCAGGGCGATCAACATAATGAATGTAAGATGTCTTCACGGTCTGTCCTTTATCAGCCCTGCATTTTGAGTTAATGACATGATGTAAAATATATACTTTAACAAAGCAGATGAACACATTTCTTGAACTGAACAAAAAGCTTTTGCAGAAGGACATCTTCACAAACTCTAAGCAGAAGAGACTGGAAGATTGAAACGAAACCATGCGCACATACAAGTTTGGATACCATACCACCCTCCCGCACATTATTTATAGTAACAAATCTATCTTCCACAGTATCCATCAAGAACTTCCCGAGAAAGATTAAATTTAAATGTTTGATAAATGAATTTTGTATACTGTTCTCACACTGCAGTTTATAATAATATCGTGTAGCTTCCAGAAAAATATTTCTCCACTTGCAAACGAAAATTAAAAAATAAAAAGACAAAAGAAAACATAAATTAATCATTTAACAAATACCCATGCCTTCAAAAATCACTAAAAACCACCGTATTTTCAACCTCATAAATCATAGACATCACAATAAACTATTGAAATAACCCAAGGTTCATATAGAATTTAACGTGTACACCACATTAAATTAATTATGGAATAATAATTAAATATTATCCTTGTCATTATATTACAATAAGAGATATAATTATCATCATAGCATCATCATCATCAATCTGATAATTTGAGATATAATTATTATCCTATCTATGTATATAAATATTTGAATGGGATTCTGGTAAGGTCCCCGGTCGATGGGTTCGGCCAATCACTGATAAATGACTCATTAAAGGGTCTCTGCTCTGGGGATTATAAATTTGTCGTACCATTAAGCAAAATAACGTCACAATCTCTACAATAATTCCTTAGAAGCTGAACAAAAGACACTCAAGGGAAACAAAGGTTCCGTAGTGCTCATAGAGATGAATGAAATTTCAGATATGCATTAATTACCAATTATTCTAGAATTGCATCGTTTTCACCTTTTGGGAGCGATAGATTGTGAGTGTGTAGCACTTAATTAGAGGGCATGTATGGTCTGTGGCACTTGCATCCAAATATAATTGTAATCTCACATATAGTGAGTATTTCTACATAAATTGAGATATATATATATATATATATATATATATATATATATATATATATATATATATATATATGATTTAACATTGATCTGAGAATTTTTCAAATAACTATACATCATTGAGTCATTAAATTTTCAATGAATCTACATACAAGGATCAATAACACTAGTCTAAAAACATTTAGATATTATGGATTTTTTCTCATTGTTGATGATGTATTTTTTCTCCTTTTATGGATTTTATTTAATGTTGCAATTATATGCAAGAGGGTAACGATTATTTGAATATTATTCACTATCACATCCTTAAATAGTTATAATATCCTTAATTCAACATGCAATATATTTGGCTAACCATAAAACTTATTTATTGATAATTTTGTCATATTTGCCATCATGTAATCACTTAGCTTGATATTTTGTTATGTTTTTTTAATGCAAAACATCATGCTTTTGGATTTGAGCTTCAAAGTTGTGATTTCCTCTCTATTAATATATGTTTTCTGTACATAACATTCCATAGTATTATCCTTCAATTGAGGAATTAATTTGAGGGCATTTTATAATTGTGCATGGCATAGATTATCATTCTCTTATGTGTATCTCTCTTGGTTTGCATTACTTTAACTCGTCTATCCTGGAACAATAGTAAGAATTTAAGTATTAGTTAAACAACAAAATATGATATGATTATAATGATTATTGTTGACTTTTATATTACATTAATAATAATTACTCTCTATCCATATACTGTAGTTTAGTGTGATTTGTTATTGTAGAATATGCTTTCCTTGGCTTAAGTTAACCAATTTTTGGTATCGTATAGTTGTTTATTAGGATCACGGTGATATAAGTTATATTACATTTTATTTTGCTTAGAGATTTTCTTTGACTAAACTTTCTCTTTAAATCATATTGTGTTTCCCTATTGTTGTAATGTTCCCTAATTATGTAAGAATCTAAATGGCCAAACTATGAGGACTAAAACAAACAACCAGACAGTGACTTCTGAGGTTTGATTAGATTATCACCTCTTTTAGCTTTAAGGAAAATGGAGTAGATAAGTGCATTTACTTGATGATTAGTGGGAACAATTTCATGATTCCCATCTTACATGTCCATGACATTCTCGTGCTAGCAATTTGTTGAATCTATTGGCTAAGACAATTAATAATAAATAGCCTCAAGGACCTTCATTAAATGTTTTAGGCGTTGATATTTATCACGATAGGTCACGTGACAATTCAGAATAAGGCATTTTGAAAAGATTCTCAAGAGATTCAACTTCTACGTTTTCTCCCTATGTATTGTGCTCCTTTCTAGCTTACTTTTTCGTTTCTAAAAATAAATAAATAACAAACCTTATTTCAGAAAAATATTACGTAACTGTATGTCTAACGCTAACTATAAATTATTGATATGCTAACAATATTTAAAATTTTATCTAGCCTTTCTGATAGGTCTTCACAGATAAAGGAAAACATAGAAAGGAATAAACAAAAAAGCAGGTAAATGAAAGACAAAACAAGACACTATAACACGGGAAATATAGTACCAACATTACTTACAGCATAAGCGCTGCAGAGAAATCCGGTTTATTGAAGGTAACTCCAGCATTATATTTTGTGAACGAAGCAGAAGTTGTATTAAATCCAATTTCAGCACCCAGACAAAGATCTTTGCTGCCAATTGCAGCTGAAAGCTCCAATAGAGGGGATGGATTCAAACCAATACTAGAATCAATGGCTGCATGAGGATGAAGGTACTGCACATCCAGCTGAGATAATATAGAATGATAAGATGCGTTGTTAGAATGCCAAATTAAATTCATTGATTACACATTGACAAGCATAAAAAAGGATGGCCAATTGCAGTAGGCTCCCATTATTGGAGGATTTGGAAGGGACAAACAGTCAAACATTAGCAGCCACAGCCCCACCATCAACTGGAGCGGCCGTTTACAGGCTTCACCAAGCTACTCCCCAAATAAAATCAACTTGTCCTTGTTACAACTCTAAATCATTACCGGTAAGGTAAATGGTTACCATAAGATAACAGACAACCTCTCTACCACACCTACCCCCAAAAAGAGAAAACAGAAAGAGCATTCTTCCTTAAAACTAAACAGTTTGGTGCACAAGTTTATTAACTTGATATTTCTGATTGGAACCAATTTCAATCAAGCGAACAAACTTCATCAACAATATGCCAACCACATGATTTTCAGCATAACTCAAGGTAATAAGGAATGCATTCCATTTTGTTGTCTAAAGTTACTTAGATGAAACTTTTACTATAAATTCTGTGGCTTATTTTTCTTCTATGCTTTAAGCTCTAGAAGAGTCGTTAAATTTATGAAATCCCCATAATGTAAAAATCAGATGTAACATTTAAAGTATTTTCAGGAGTAAAAGAATACAATGCTTTACTTAATCCAGTCTTCTAAATCATGCATTAACATTATCTAGCTCTGAGAAATCTAGATTATACCCACCTTCCCTGACTTGTGATCAGGTATGTTGAAGCTCAAAGCAGCTTTTGTACCATGCAAGATATCATTCACAGTCACTTTTGTAGATACCTGGAGAGGTAAATCAGAGAAAGTATCATGGTAGGTTCAACTAGTTAGAAAATATAAAATATCATACTCTACTCTGTCATATCTTAGTCATATCTCTTAAGGTTGATTGCCATATTTTCATCTCATAATTTGATTCCTATTTACCTATGATTATAATTAGTTTACATACTGCTATTTATTGCAGTAGTCAATACAACATTATTAAAAATATTATGATTTATTTATCTTCGTCCCACTGTACCTAAAACCCCATAATTTCAACAATGGCAGCGACTGTTTTCAGTTTACATGACATCTTAGAAAGCTTCAACTTTTTGAAGCACTTAGTCGTTAACAAATTTAAAGTATTAGAAGTAGCAACCAATGTTTTTAAAATCCGACCGGTCAAGACACTTGTTCAAAACTCAATGGTTTAAATGTAAATAAACCGGTTCTAATAAATAATACATTAATATTATTAAATATAATAACATAATTTTCTTATGTTAAAAACTAAAAAGATATCACTATGTATAATTCGTAAAATTCACAATAAATATCAAAATTTGAATAAAAAAATATCATAATAAGTATGTTAAATTAATAAAATACAATAATATTCATTAACAAAAATAAGTTTCCGTATATTACAAAATTATAAGAAAATAATATATAAAAAATATAAATTGATATGCATGACTAAATTATGTTTTATAACAAAAGATAGTAGTGAATAAAATAGCTCATCAATTTGTAAAACTCACCAAATATGACTTTTAATTGATTATAAACTTTTTTAGTTTAAAATTTTAAAGTTTTTAATGATTAAAAAAATACTTTTTAAATTAATGGTTCAAACTAGTTCACTACATAGGTTTTGGACCAGTTGTCACCGGTCCAAAATTTCCCGGTTTTATATAATGATCGGACCAATTACTAGGATGGTTCCCAGCCCAACCTACTGTCCGATTGTCTAAACAACGGCAGCAACATTATCTATGTATCAAAGGAAGCATATCTGAGTAAAAGTAGAACTCTATTACTTACATTAGAGTATGTATCAACTTTCACATCCACTGTAGTATTTCCACTCTTGTAGAGTGTACTTATGTCACCGACAAAAACTTGATCCTTCTTCAATCCTGTTGCTATAAGCCCCTGCCAAAATGGAAAAAAGAAATTTGAAATTAGGTACAATGTAGACAGAATGATGGAGACTAAGGGTTGCAGTAACTTAAGCCTATTTGGTAAAATACAAGTTTCCAATTGTTGTGAACATCTTTAGCACTCGTAGGAACGCGTAAACAAACCATGAACTGAAAGACATAAGTTCCCGACTTTTATGAACCCAACTGGCCCAAGAAAGGAGAAAACAATATTCATCCTCTCTCGCAGCACTGTATTTGGCAGTCCAAATCCATATTGGGACGAAGTTTAGTTGACACTGAAGTGAATTTTGTAAGTACACATGGTTAGTTATTAATGATTTACTCAATATCTTCAGAATTTAGTATATTTGTTTGATATGTTAAAATAGATAAAACATGATTCCCAATGAAAGATAATATTTCTCTAGGAATCCAGCGGTTAACTTTTATCTCGCAACTCTTGATATATGACTAGCAATAAAATTAATTATACGCAATTATTAACATTTTGACGGTGTGCAAATTATGAACTTATTGACATCACACTGGTCATCTAAGTATTATACTAAATCTATCCATTCTTCCTTTTCCTTTATTTTACTCAATAGTCGAATAACAAAGAAAGATGAAAGAAGGATGTGATGAAATTTTTATCCTCATATACCAATAATGGGATGCAATCCATTTATCTCGGATTTCTGAAGAATCATGCTCCTGTTTGATGGCCAGTCAAAAGGAGGAGGTATGAAAGCAACATCAATACTCAATATATTCACAGCTCTTAAATTATATGATGTTCAATATATGTGTCATTGACTGTGCGTGTGATTAAGACTACAGCATATTCAAGCAAAATGGATTTTATATCAGCATCAACTGCAGTGAAAAACTGACCCTGAAATAATACAAGTAATTAAAAAGAAATAATAGCAGAGTGGGTTATGCATTACCAATCCAGTGGAGTTTGGGATTGACAGGCTAAACTTGTGGTCAAAGTTGTAATCCTTGTACAAAAGGTCTGCATAGGAACAACACTATTTACAACTTAATGCCACTGGTATATTATATAAAATTTAGAAGTGACTTGATATGAAATACAGAGAAACAAACAATCTAGATTTTCTACCATGTATTCCTTGTAAGGATCAGTCAGAAAAGGTTTGAAAGTAGAGAAGTTTTATAGACAACTTGTTCGCTAACATTGGAACAAGATCATTTACAACTTAATGACATACAAAAATGAATATACTATGATTCCGTTGTCATCAATGGCATATGTCCGAAGGCCAAATTCTAACACATAATCATGCCGTTGCCGGCTGTGGTGCTGCCATTGCCGGCCTCCCTTAACAAATACACTAGAACCATTGGCAAAAAAATCTACCATGGCATTCCGCAAATTAACATCATAGGATTCCAAATGCAAACTTACCTCTCGCCCTTTTTCCAATATCAGAAAACGGAGCCGGACCATTGCCCATAATGAATCAGAATGAAATGCACCAAACCCTGTGAAACACAATTATTGTTTGTATTTCATTGTTAATTTCAGAAATAAAACTGAACAAAATAGAGGACATAAACCAATTAGAGTAGCATAACGGTCTCATGCAACCAATGTATGCAAACATCCAAATGCAATATTATGTGCGTAACAAAAGATTAATATTAAAATTATTCAGCAAGTCAGATCATAATATCACCGTGGCAGTGACTAGTGTATGAATGAAGAAAAAGAAAAAGAAAAATAACAAGAATACATCATTGGAAGAAACAGGTGCACAACAAGATACAATATTCTTGCTTGTAAAATTAGTTTCTTATTTCCTATGTCATGAACTCATAAATTAGGATTTAATTCTTTGCAAATTTTAGGTACAAATAGCATTCGTGTTTATAGTTGGGCTTCAATTGAAGCCCGTGTGGACAACAGTTTCCTGTCAAATTGAGCTATATGGAGAGGCAATAAGACGTAAGGAAGGCATGTGTTACACAGGAGCAAGAAAAGCATAACTAAGGCATTGGACATGCCTCCAATTTTCAGCCAAGCTTAAGGTAGCCTAGGATTTTAATTTCAAAGATCAAATTTCCCTTCACTTCTATTTTAAAATCTCATCCAAAAATTATATTAGTCATTTTCATTTTTGGATAACTCACTTATAAATAACCATCTCCTCCTCTTGCAACTTACTTTTGATATATGAAACAATTGAGAGTATTTTTGGCACTTGTATTGTAAGTGTGATTCCATTTCTAGATCGTCTTATCTCCATAGAAAGTCAAGTGGTGATTCGTCCTTGGTGCTTATCTTGGAGAGGAGCACGGAATTTTATTCCAAGCAGCACGCCTTGCTTCTTCCAGATCTAACTTTCCTCCATCTTTTTCTTATTTATTTGAGTTCTTCTTTCTTTCTAGTTGTTCTTGTTCAATCACTTTCTCCTATAATCAACTCTATTCATAATTTACGTTGTTTCCTTCTCTACTTGGTTCATATGTCTTGTATTTCAAAATGTTTGGTATAGTTTATTCTTAGCTCCATTCTATTTGGTGTATTTGAATCCTAGTTTAATTCTTGTGATGGATACTAATTCTATTCTTGTTCTTAATTCTCTGTATAAGGAATCATTGATTTAAGTCTTTCATGAATATATTCATGATTTGAGACACATATGAGATTCAGCTCTAGTTGGATTCATGTTTCATATGTATGACTTTCCATGCATATATGACGTTCATAAGTAAGGGTGGTGGAATCAGCTATGAGCTTTATGCATGCACTACTGCATACTTGTCCATTTAGGTGTAACCCATGAACATAATCAATAAATTGATCCCGGAAAAGATAAAAAAGAGGCTCTAAGCAATCCCCAGCAACTCATTAGGATTTAGGACAAAGTTGAAGACCCTGAAATAACATTAATGCACGCGACTTTTGTACTCTACTTGGACCATCCCAGTCGTATTTTGACCGAGTAGTTGGATCATCACTCCCAGCCCCTTCACCCAAAATTACTTGAGGATGAGGATTGTGTCTGCTGCCAACCGTAATCCTGGGACACTTGGGAATCCCCCAAAACTCTTGCGCCAGAATTGCAGAAGCTGAACCAATCCATTAAGACAGGAATAGTTGCCCTGCTGATGACGAAGAAGATTTCGGCACCAAGAACCCTAAAAAACCACAAGAGATACCTAAGGTGGGCAGATTGGCACAATTGAATACACTGTCTCTAGGCAGCATCTAAACTTAACGGAGGTATACTAGACTGGAAAACTACCCATGTGGAAAAGCATTAGGCTCCTTCAAGCTACCCCAACCTTAACCGCTGCTACATTGAAAACGCGACACCTAAATCCTTCACTGCAACCACGGGGTGTTTATTTTTTTTCAATATGATGACAATTTCACCTCACCAAGTTAATTTTCAAAAATTGGGACATTTAACATAATCAGTCTAGGACATTCACATTATCGAAAGCAATTAATATGGGTTCATAGAAACTTGACACACAAAACTGACATTGTGAATTAGAGCAGAATAAGTGCGTTATTTTCACGCGAAAATCAAACTGGACAAGAAAATCAAAAACTCCACCAACTCATGCTAAAATAAAGCACTAGAGGCTCTCCTTAAACTCCACCAGTTCGCTAAGAACACTACATAATTAAACTACTGCGCGTCGCATCGTTTGATTTTTTATGCACCAGATGCTCGACAAAATACCCAAACGGAAAAAACAACTCTATCGTGCACAAAACGATCGCAGTCAAAAGCAAACCAATATCAAGAGATCATGAGTAGGGGAAAAAACGGAATAAATCTGAAAATTGATGATGATAGGAGGAAATGATTGCAACATAATGATGCAGAAGCCTTACAGAGAAGAAATGATGAGTGAAACGGAGAGAAAACGACGCGCCGCCGCAGCCGCCAAAGAAAGTGTGGGAGCGTAAGAGTCGTTGTCTCACTCTCTCACGCAGCAGCACTGGTGCAAACTCTGTGTGGGCTGCGGAAGAAAACGCAATGTTCTGGGTCTCAACCCAACTCACAAACAGTGCTGACGTGGCCTCCCTAGACCTACCTACTCACAAGCTCCCCTTAAAAAGGAAATATCACTGTAAACCTCATTGGTTGATGAGAAGACCCTAACTCAATTTGCACTTTTTCGAATAAAAAATAAAAAAAGTTATTTAATTGAAACAATTAAAAAAATAATACTATAAACCTCTTATTTTTTAAATTTTTCTTTTTTTTTTTTCAATTTGGCCTCGTGACGCCAATAGTTAAGAATGGCCCCATTTTGAATTTGTCCCACTTTGGTTGGCTCTAGTTAGCTTTGGTCTGCTCACATAGGTCCAGGTTGTCATCCACAATGATTTACCCTTCGCTTAATTAATATACTTTAATCTACGTGAAGTAAAATTTGATTTACTATTATTTTAGTTAATAATTAGATTAGAATAACATTTTGTTAACTTTATTTTAAATTTTATTTAATAAAAAAAATTATTGCCTATATAAATTATAAAATCTTAATAAAAACAAATAATTAAAATAATAAAGTAAAATAAATATAATCTTATTCAAATAGCAATAAAATTAAAAAAAAAAACTAACTGAAAATTTTAATAAATTTAAATACTCAATAAATCAACAAAATTTAATAAAAGTTTGATGAAAAATACTAAAATTTATAAATAGTTAAAAATTAATTGAGTTATATTTAAAATTATTTGTTTTGTAATTTCATCTGGAACAACTTTTGTTTTTCTATGGTTAATGCTATTCTATTTCAATGTTTTAAAGTCGTGATGCATATAATCTGTTTTGTAAGTAAATAAAGATTAGAGTGCAGTTACATTTCAGAATGGACAAATTAAGTATTTTAAAAAAATCATTATGTGTGCTTGTCAGAATCGAAAACATTATTAAATTTTTCAAGATATCAAGGGCGCTTTATTAAAACTAATGATAATTATTATATTTTATTTTATATTAATTTTAATTTTAATTACGGAGTAAATTGTAATCTAACATTTTACTTATTAAAATACTATTTTATATCTATCACATTCATAAAATTATTCATGAATTTTAATAAACTTTATCTTCAGATCTCTTCACTTTCAGATATAGCTATCAAAACGGGTCATCCGACCTAATCCGGCTTAACCCGCGACGGGTTGGTCACTTAGTGGGTCAATCCAACCGGCTCACTTATTAGCGAGCCAACAAAATTAGAACCCTACCCGACCCATCACGGGTTGACGGGTTAAATGGATTGACTCACTGACTCACTTAATTAAAAAAACAACACACAATTTTTTACTTCAATCTCCAAAAAACTAAATTATAATTCCGATTAAAATCTAAATAAACTTCAATAAAATATTCCAAATAAAATCTCAAATTATGTTAAACTCCAAATACAAACCAAAATCACAAAAATATAAATTACTATCTAACATCAAATCATTTTTGTCACTTATTTTTTTAATATATATATATATATATATATATAATATATACATATAATATATAATATATATAATATATACATATAATATATATAATATATGTATAATATATATATATATATATATATTAATTTAATAAATATATATATGTATTAATTTAATATTTAAAATTTATTTGTGGGTTGGTGTGCCAACCCGGCTCATCACGGGTTCAACCCGAATGAACCAGGTTCTTAGTGGGTTGGATTCATTTTTAACCCGTACTGAAATTTGTAATTTTTTTTCAACCCAACCCGACCCGAACCAGTGATGAACCGGGTTGGCTCGCGGTTATAACGCATTTTGACGGTTCTACTTTCAAATATGCATCCCTTGAAACAAGCAACATCACTTTTTACATCTCATAAAATTCATTCATTCACTCTTTTTGAAATCCATCTTTGGAAGCAAACACACCCTTACATTTTGTTCCTTTGCATAAATTTACTATGCAAGAGGATTAGGAAGAGAGGTAAAAGAGGTGTTGCACGTGTTTCTTTTTCGATAATGAAGGGGAATGGCAAGGGAGGATTAGCAGGATTCATATGAAATGTCATCATGTTATATATGATGAGATTAGAGGATGATGTAAGAAAAATTACTAAGTTATCCTCATTACTATTAAAATAAAATAAAATCTCCATGTAAATAAATTATTTCCTAAATAAACATTCAATATGTAAATGTTAAATTTATTTTCATACCAAATATATTATATTATTCATTTTCTTGCAAATAATTTTTTTATAATTTCAATCATTCAATAAAATTTATAAAAATAAATCTAAATCATTTATATATCATTTTATATTATTTTTAACATCACGGACATTTTAGTAATCTAACTTTTTATATATTAAAAGTTTTTTAATATGTTACATTAATCAATTCAGTTACAAATTTTCCCATACTTCACTCCCTACTACATTCCAAAATCACCTCCAAGTTCCTTGAAATAAATAACACTAACTTCACCCTCTAATCTTTCAAATAGCTTCCTCTCCCTCTTCCCTACTCAATCTATAAGAAAGAACACAACCATGTTCCTCAAATCTCTCATTAATACATCATTTTCTTTTACATATTTCTTACATAATTAAATTGGTGAAAATGTTTTTTTTCAACATATATGCATCTTTTTATTGTTTTTTGTGTCAAAGAATTTGGTTAAAATTATACTTTTAGTACGAGGACAAAAATTAGTATGAAAACATTGAGAATGTGTTTGTACAAATATGACATATGTATCAAATACGATATGTATTTGATGTATTGATACATTTATTTTAAAAATAATAGAACATGATACATAATATATGTATATTGAAAATGTACACAATTTCTTAAAAATATTATAAATATGTGATTATTATTATATGAATTCAAATTAAAATAAAATATATTAAACATTTTCAATATAAATTTTATAAACTATTATCATCAAAAGTATTTTTAGTTTAAATATCAAATACTTTATTAATAAGTATGGGAGAGTATTCTAAAATATTAGATACGGTTACGTGTTAGATACAAATATATGACATAATTTAAAGTAATGATGCATTGTAACGTGTCTCACTAATGATAACTCAAATACTCTTAATTTATCTTTTGTGAACATTTTTTTTTCTTATTATTATAGACGCATGTTTACAACTTTTATAGTAAAATTTATAAATTGTTGCGTTATATGATCACTTTCTACATTAGCTTGACAATTGATATAAAAATTGTCTAGGTTTTTTTACATTGATTATATTACATGAATTATGTGAAAGTAATTAGTTTGGTCTTATCTATACTGTATGAGTTTGGAGATCAACTCATACATGCATGTAATTAGAGAGTTCTTAGAAAAGATAATACACTTGGATCTTTGTTCTGGTTAGACTGACAAGATTGTCCACAATTTATTTTTAATTGGATTCAAGTATGTAGTTTTCCTTAATTGGACTATTCCTCTTAAAAGTTCAAAATCTAGTTTTAATTAATGGACTTCTCTATTGTTCTTTAAATTTTCTCTTCTCTGTTTTTCTTTTCTTTTTCGTATGTTATGAAAATAATGATTTGGTTAAATAATTAATTCAAAGCAGATATGACTGTTAACAAATAATAATAATAATAATAATAATAGAGTAATTAATATATAAATTATAGATGTATATGTTTCATTGTCTCTCAGTTTTGCGTATACATTTACATGTTCTGTTCCATTATACATATGTTTTACCAAATTTGATATAAAGATGTGTGTGTCTAGCACTTTGCACCTGTAGAGAAATATCATATAACTTTTTCTATAAAAAATTAGAGAACCCGAAATAGTTTATTATAATTATTTATTTATTTTTTGGTGATAAAAAAATAACATACAAATAATCAAATTACTTACTTTTCATCTTCTTATATGTTTGACTTAAAGAAACTCGTAATAACTCTAGAAAGTAGGAAGAGTTATAAAAATTGGTAATGGTGTGTGAAGAGTAAGAGTACTAATAGGATCAGTGACGTGTTTTTAATAATTATAATACTGTTAGTAAATTAGTAACGATACGACTTATTACATATAGTTGTTTTTTTCTCCAACTTTTATATTACTCTTTAACCGAGGAAGATGTACTTAATTCAGCGATAGTAGTAAAATTTAATAACAGGGATAATAATAATAATTATAATGAAAATGAGAGAAAATAAAATGTACATTTAAAATTAAAAAGCAAATTACATATATTCTTTTTTAAATGAATGTAAAAGTAATTAAAAAGTAAGTAACCTAATTTTAACTAAACAACAGTAACTCCAACACTCAGACGAGTCTTTTTTTAATCAATGTAATAGTTAGGAAATAGGGAACACAAGTGTACACATTAGAAATTTTAGAGAAGCACAGACGCAGTGCGATCTATCGTCTTCATATTTTGCAGTGCACTGCACCAAAATTAAAATGATTATTTCTGCAGAAAATTGCAGAGTTCAAACAGACAAGACTAAGGTGCTGATGAATTCTAAACAGGTGAACATCACAAATCTTTCACATGCTATTTTTCCATGTTAGGAAGAAATGAAAAGAAAATCCCCGCCTTCACGGACTCTGTTTCCCCGTAACAATATCCTTAAAAACTCAAATTCAACAACAATCATAAGGAAAGTTCAAAATTGCATATGTAGAAACAACAAATAAAGCAAAAAATGGCACCTTGCAAGTTAATAATGTTCTCTATATTCTGTTTCTCAACAAAACACCACAGCTTATGAAGATCCCCAAAATGAAATCAGAATCAGATTTCGTAACGTTAATTATTACTATCATCATATATAAAAAAAATAAAATAACCAAATTTGGAGAATGAAGATGACTAAGCTAAGGTATATGATATAAGTTGGATGGCTTCAAAGAATGGGTGTGGTTGAAAAAGGAGAGAGTCCGAATCCACTTCTCTTGATTCTTCAACAAATGAACTGCAATAGTGTCATTCCAGAGCTCGTGGCTACACACAGAGGGTGGATCAGGGTAGTTGTACATAGACCACTTAGCATTGTACCTATTTTTTCCACGGCGAGCCCACCGCATCCAATCTCCGAACACCTTATCCTCTGGGCCCACCACGTGTTTCTTGGGAATATCAGAGCCGTGGATCCACTCCACGATATCCCAGGACACCACAAACCCCATCCCAGACATGTAGTGTTTGAAGGGGTCCATGCTACCACACGGTATGACGAACCCATAGTATAAATCCTCCCTCGGCAACGGCCTCAACGACCGCACCAAACTGTTAACCCTCACGTACGTGTCATCATCCGCTTTCATCACGTAGTGGTAGGGAGGGTAGGGCCCCACACCGCTCGTGTCGTTGAACATCTCCGGCAGGCTCGTGAAGAACGTCGACGTTTTGCCCCTGTTCATGTTCTCGGTGCAGTTCAGGATGATGATGTCGTCGTGAAGCATGATCTCCAACGCCACCATCACTTTCTGCTCCTCTTTTGTGAGATTGCAGAACACGAACTTCACATCCACTTTCGCGCCCTCCCAGGTTTGCGTGCCGTACACGAGGCGCAGGAAGTGTCGTCGCAGGTACTGGTCGGGGAGGGTGAGAACGGAGATCAGGATTCTAAGGTCTTCTGATTCGTTTCTTATGGGTGCAGTTTCGTTTGAGAGAGCACATCGACCCAACCTTAGGAAGCCACTGAATCGAACTTCGTTAATTGCTGCGAACAAGCAGAGGAAGAAGATGACTATGAAACAAGAGCACACGAATCGCCCCCGGTTGGGCTTTGAGGACTTGGACGCCATTGTGTTTTCAAGCTTCGGAAAAGAAAGTGAGGTTTTGCATTTTGTTTTGGAAACGAGATTTGTAGTGTAGGGAGTGATGATACAATAAAATTTGAAGTTTCTTAGATGTAACGCATAGGAGAACATTTTCGTGCTACTGGGATTTCCCTTTTGACTTCTCCTCTTCTAAAGTAAATGTTGAGTAACTCAAATCTATTACACTTTTTTTTTTTTGTTTATTAAATTGAAGGTGTGTGTGTGTGTGTGTGTGTTGCGATGGTGGAGTTGGGCCTGAACGTTGGGCGCGTGCAATTGTGGAGAGTGGTTTGCTTGGTAAAGTGGTTTGGTCAACTTTTCGTAGTTAGGCGTATTTGCATGAACAAAGGTGGCTTCGGCATCATTCACGCCATACTTGATTATGATGCAAGTAACGCCATTGACTACCAAATAATTATTTAAGCTCCTAAGTTAAAATATCAGAAACTGTCTTTATTTATTCAATAGATTTTGTATGCTGATTACGATCAAGATGCGAAAGGAAAAGAAGAAATATTTAAAAAGTGTTTAATGAATATTATAATTCTTAAAATGTTATTAGAAGTGGTATATTAGAAAAGAAAAAAAAAAGTTTTCTATCAGCAGCAGCAGGTTGAAGCATTGTTTCCCTCGTGCTGGCATACCGTGAAATTCATGAAACTCCACTTTTTGAGCATAGTTAAGAAAAACGGAATAAACAATACTTTTTGTGACGGTGCCAGATCCGTTACCCCTTAATTGTTAAGGGAAGGATCCTTTTTAGCATAAAAAGGAATTACGTGTTTTGCTTATAAATGTTGAAAACAAAATGTTCACAACCTATTTTTTTTAATAATTATCTAACATCTCCTTTCAAGTAATCAAATATTATATTCAGATGATGACAACAATAATACTAATAAATATTTAAATTAAATAATTATATACTTAATTGAAGTATAATTATATAAAATAATTCAAAAATCATGACTAATTGACAAACTAGAGGAATTTGTTTTGGACCAATTTTTTGCGCGCATACATTGGGCGAGGTTAGAATTTCCCTTCCAATTATTCAAATACTTCAATAAAATTTTATATTCATTTTTTAAAAATTTAAAATCAATGATAAGATTTTCATTACATGTTAATGTTGATTTCTTTTAATTGAACGAGTAGAAGTCTGAGTTTAGTCCTTTTTAATCAAATATAACTCGTTAATGATGTTTAAGTTTAACGCTAAAACTAATGATATTGAACATGAAAATTAATGGTTTTGATCAAAATAAAAAACATCACATTCAAACTTTTCATTATCCAATTTCAGACAATGGAATCAATTTTCAGTTGTAAGGGGAAATTTTGATTTTGAATAATTAATATTAGAAAGTATTCAATACATTGATACTGGATTGTCCCTGCTATTTATAAAGTTTTACGGTAAATCGAAAAACCTAAAAATATCGATATAATTATTCTAAATTATCCAACATATGATTACACACCTTCTCATCTCTCTTAAACTCAACAAGGTCTCATTTGAGACACATAAAATTGATAACACCTATAAATTAATAGTTTAATAAATATCAGCTAAATGATGGTCTTCGATACTTTCATAGAGAACATCATTTTATAAAATAAAACAAAATAAAAATACAATTTCTAATATGGTGAAATCTTCAATCAAATAAAATATAATTTAGTTAAAATCATATTATTTTTGTTCAACCTTATTATTTTATCATATCATATCATACCATATTTACCAAACAAGCTTTTATCATTTTCAATACTGTATAACAAAACTTTACCTATATTAAAAGAGAATATATATATATATATATATATATATATATATATATATATATATATATATATATATATATATATACACACACACTTTATAATTAAGTTAAAATTCTATAAAATAAAATTTAAATTTAGAACATAATGTTAATGCCATATTCTAATGAAACGTACACGATAGTTATTACATATACATACGCCGCATATATAATGAATGTTACATTAGTTATTTTATATTTAATTAAGAATGTTTTTAAATAATTACAAAATTATTTTCTTTAAACAAATCCTCTCTCACTTGCTTTTTTATATTGACATAGTCCATAATGGATGTTATAAAAAGTATTTTCGCATATGAAAATACTTTTTAAAGCACTTATTTTGGAATTTATAAATTATGTATAATAGATAAGTTATATTTTGGATCGAATGTTTTGAAAGATATTTTCAAAAATAAAAATTATACTTTTAATTAAGCGTAATTTAGGAATTACAAGTTTTATAACGGTGCAAGAAGAGAAAAGGGGAGGCCCAGGAAGAAGCACCCTTGCTACTTTATGACAGGCTGGCAAGCCCATTAACCTGGACCGGACCAATAGAAATCCAAATTTCAAACTTGAACCAACATAACTATCATTTCTAAGTGAATATACTAATAGCATTAATGTTCATTCTTTTTGCACCCCATAATTTTTTTTGGTTAATTATGTTTTTATCCTTAAATTATTAGACGATTTTAATTTTAACCACTCTTTCAAAGTTTAGTTTAGTTACGTCTCTAATCTTTCAAAATTTGTAAAATCAGTTCTCAAATGCTAATGGCGTTGATGTTTTTCTCGCAAACCGTAATCTATATAAGCCTTTCATTTGGAACATATGACAAATTAATTAATTTAAAAAATTAAATTAAATTTTTACTTCTTTCTAAACTAGGCTTTCTTTTCCAAATCTTCTTCTATGGCATCCACCCAAATCCAAAGTCTTATTCTCCAACATCCATCCAATTTGCATATATAAAGATGTTACCCTTTTTCTTCTACAATCATAGTCCTAGATCGGAAACACCACAACCTCACCAATACCATCAGTGATGCCCTCTACTTTGGAAAACATTTTATTCATATTTTTATTTTTATAAATCTCAGTTGATCAACTATGACCGAATTTAGAGACCAATTAATTTGGTGGCTAAAACCTTAAGAATTAATGTTAATAATTAATTTAAAAATCAATTCATAATATAAACTATTTTAGTTATTAATTATAATTTTTTTGAAATAATTTTAGTTATAAAAAAATTATAATTTATAAATTAATATTTAGATTGGTCATTATAATAATTAAATATTTTTTTATCATTAAAAATGATCATTAATAATAATTTTTCTATAATGAAATAACATGATTTTGCATAGAAGTTAAATTTTGGTTCTCAAAGAGTCTAATTCTGACCTTCGCATTTATTGAATTTTACTGAAAAACTATATCCCACTGAAATGGACCAAAATGAAGGTTACAATTCGACTCCCAAAACCATGATACTAAGGTAAATATAAGGAACAATTTACTATATGGGAAAAAAATAAAAGGAATTTGTACTTTGTCAAAAAAAAAAAAAAAATCACAAGGTCACCTCTCTGCCAGAAAATCTAATCCACCTACACTCTTATACTATTCACATACCACAAAATTCGTTGGCCACACGGTGTGTCTAGTTTCTTCTATTATTTTTACTATTACAAGGTGTGAACTCGGCCTTCTAAGTCCATTTTTAGTTTTGTAATACCAAATGTGAGAACAAACAAAGTAGAACTCTCAAAACGGATAATTTGGTTCAACCTGACTCGATCTATTTCAAATTAATTATTTAGTGAACAAACTTAACTTGGTTCACTTATTGGTAAGTTAAAAAAATTTGAATCCAGCCTAACCCATTACGAGTTGTTGGGTTAAACGGATTAACCCACGAGCCCACTTAATTAAAAAAATATTTTTATTTTTTTTAGTCAAAACTAAATTATAATTCTAATTAGAATCTAAATAAATTTTAATACAATCCAAATACAAACCAAAATCATAAAAATACAAGTTATCTATGTGTTGGCTAAAAAAATAACTTAGCATGACCCAAATGCAAAGTTCAACTTAACGAAAAACACAAAACACTTGTATGATCATTTATTTGTGAGTTTGTGAACCAATCCAGTTCATTACGGATTCAATCCGGATGAGCCGGGTTCTAGGTGAGCCAGATAAAAAATCAATCCATATTAAAATTTGTAAAAAAATTTCAACCTAACTCTGTCCAAACCCGTGGTGAACTAGGTTAACGGATAGATTCCGGTCCATCTTGACAGTTATAGGAAAAAGATGTCGTTACTTTTTGTACCGTCAATACTTTTTCTAGACACAATTTCAGTGTATGGAGAAACTTTCTTTTTTCTTTGCTCCAGATGAATTTCCTATCACATGTTATGATGAAACTCTTCTCCAATCTTGTTGCATAAGCTCTAGGGTGAGAAACTTAGTTTGATCATCTTCGATGAAAGTGACTTGAAGAAGGAAATAGAAAAAAAAAATATCCCTTTAATGATCTTAAAACACAAGACAAATTTTTTTCACGAAATTTGTCGCTGCTTCTCCTATTTTTTTGTGAACAAAATTGTCAACCCTCTGATAACATATACCTAGCAAAGTCTCTTATACACTAAATAAACTCGACATCTTATAGTACATTTCTAATACATGAACCGAAATTTAATTACTTTAAGAACCCATATATGTATGTTTAAATATGAAAAACTAAAATACAACATGCATTAAAGAAAAATATGGCATAAAATTAAGAAATAACAACGAAAAGGATTTTTATGTAAAAGTTTTCACCTAGATATTTATTATGATAAAAAGACCATTTAGGTAGAATTTTATGCAATTGAAAAAATATAAAAGGGATAAATTGAATGCGTTCAACTCATTTTGGTCCAACTCATGTTAACCCACTGAAAATGAAGCGAAACGAATTGAAAACATTAGCTTACCTCACCATTATTTTTGTTTATATATATATATATATATATATATATATTTATTTATATATATTTATTTTTATATATATATTATATTTATATGTTAATTTTTTTAATATAATTAATAATTAAAAATTAGTTTGTAAATGTGAGTTATTTTAATTATTTTTTATTTTAATTATTAAACTTTAAAAGGTATGCCTTGCTTTTAACTACATGTTTGTTAGGTAAGAATGAATTGACAAGTTAGAAATAATAATCTCAATCGTTATCTATAACAATATACAAAAATGATTCTCTATGTTGTGTTCATATTTCATAATATCAATTATATCTTTTATAATATCATTATTTATTAAATTTTTTAAAATTAACGATTACTTTTACCTATTTTCTATAAAACTGTTTATCTTTTTTTTATTCATCAACAATTATTTTCTCTATTCATTTCATTTTATTTTTATTAAATATACATTTATTTTATATATTAACTTAATAACATTACACTATTATCACCTACTAATATAATATCATTCATACTTAAAAAATACGTACACACAGGCACGATAGTGCCTGTGTTTACGTTAGTAATATATAAAGAGAATTCCTTCTCTTGTGTACACATTTCATAATAACAATTTTACTGTTTATAATATAATTATTTATTAATTTTTTTAAAAATTAACTGTTAATTTTACCTATTTTCTATAAACTGTTTATCTTTTTTATTCAACAGTTTCTCTATTCATTTCACTTTTTTTTAATAAATATAAATTTTTTATATATTAACTTAATAACATTACACTATTATCACCTACTAACATATTATCATTCATATTTAAAAAATGTGTACACACATGCGGGCATATGAAAGATTAAAGACTTGATCCGTCAATAATCAAAGTCTACCATATCATACTTAAAAAAATTGTCTATTTATCTTGAAATTGTTGTAGTAAACCTCATACTATTTAACTTAAAGAAATTACACTATAATTTTACTAAACTTTTATTAGTACTATTTAACTTTAAAATTACACAAATCCTACGAGACTATTCCCTTTTTAAGAATTTTTGTTGGTGAGAAATCAATTATAAAATTAAAGGAAGACAAAGAATGATATATGATAAATGATAATACAATTTATAAACATTTGAGAATTTGACGTCGGATGGTAACGATTTTTTTTTTCAGGACTTACATATATAATTTGTGAGCAACTTTATGTTAGTCACAAATTAAAATTCAGGGTTTTCTTGTATCTATACTTTATAAAAATGTAAAAAAAAAAAAAAGACGACAAAACTTAATACTTTCTGATAAAGAAAAAAAAAATGAATGCATACAGAAAATAATTTGTGGGTAGCTTTATGTTAGTTGCAAATTAAAATTCATAGTTTTCTTGAATCTTATTTTATAAAAATATAAGAAATACAACGACAAAACTTTGGACTTTCTATAAAGAAATAAAAAATGAATGGATACAGAAAATAAGTGGATAAAAATATATCAAAAAAATAAAGTAAAAATTAAACTTTTTTGATTAAAATAAAATAAAGAAGAACTAATGAGAGAGAAAGAAAGAAATAAAAAGTTATCCATAAATCCCATCTTATTTTTATTATCAACCAACCAATATTACTTTCACTGTCTTCCTTTTTAACTAGCTGAATAGTGTAATGGGATCACTTTCACAAGCGTGTTAATATTGATAGATTTCTAATAAGATATAATACTGCAATAGTCAAATCAGGTAGTGTTATTTTTCTAGTTTTAAGCTTGAGATCACTATAACTTTTGCAAATAATTGAATAGACCTAAATTTTATTTTAAAAAACGTTCTTAGTTTTTACCATACGATTTTTATTCACAAACTTAAATTTAAAACATTATCAAATTATCCAAATCCCTAATCACTTGAACATCGCCATTCTGGCATTAAAAAAGATTGTTTTAAATTATTTTCATAACTGTTTTCCTAGCTCTGTTCCTTCTGATACGTACTTAATTAATATTTTACCTGTTGAAGTTTAGAACATGTTATGGCATCAAACTAAACTGTTGCTAAACTTATAAGAATATAACCAAAGCAACTTGTGACGTGGTTTAGTCATATTATATAGTGTCATATTTTTTCCAGTTCTCATTGCCATCCAAGTACATGTTATCTCAGACAAAAAATTAGCATTAGTACAGGGACAAACGTGGACTCTCTGTTATCATGTGTTTTTTTTTTTTTTTAGTTTATAGGTATTCAAATATGAATCTGAATTTGAAAAACACCTTTTATTTTAGATTTCGCCTTAATTTTACAGTAAAATCCAGTCTAAAGAAAAGAGAAATAACTTCTGCAAAATCAGTAGTTTGTACATGTTTGGAGAAGAAGAAAAAGAAGAAGAAAAACAGTCCCTCATATAATTTTCATATTTTAATTTTGTTGTACAGGGACAATGATAATGAAATAAATACACAAGAGAAAAAGGAACAACTAACAAAAACATCATATGTTCCCAGCTTCTTGTAATTGCTGCAAATCATAAAAAAGGATCAAAACAATCTCAAGAATCCAAAACTTTACAAATGAAAGGGAAAAAAAGGCACACTTTTTTTGTACACGTTCCTCTGGCGATCAACGCAAAGTGAAAAATGGAGATCTTCCACGAAAAAACGCAAGTCCTCCATTAGAAGAAATCCGAAGAACTAATCAGGGAGAGACCAATTCAAGACTATTTTCCCTGCGATAACGTAGCTGCAGTGAGATTTGTCTCTCCATCTGAAGCTGTCTTCTGAAATTGGTTATGAACATCTCTGCTCTCTTATCGATATCATCATCGGAGGGACAGCTTATGGTCCTCTGAAGGGTGTGCGCAGGAGGAGAAATCAAACCCTCCGAATCCGTTTCCTCTGAGGAAGAAGAAGGAGTACACATCATCAACCCTGGTCGATCGTTGAAACTAATCTGGCGTTTGCTGATAGAAACGCCGCGGAGAATGTTCGCCGCATGCCATGCGTGGCTGAGCACGGTGGCGCTCAGCAGGAGCTTCACCTTCTTCACGGCCACCCTGAGGCGGCTCAGTAGAGACGTTTTGTGCGAGCTCATGTTATTGTTGGTCGTTGTTGAAGGCCAAATAAATGAGATAATAGTTTTCGTAAAGTTGCTATCGTAGGTGGAAGATATTTATAGCAACTGGATAATGACACGCTGTTTCAATTTAAAATATTATTGAAGCAGAACGTAATGGATTATCGAGGAAGGAAAGGGATGCTGAAAATTTCGTGTACAAATAGATTACCGTGTACACTTTGAAAACTTGGTCTAGTTACATATATCTATGGTCAAACTTTGATTTTTTCTCATTTCCCTTTGCTTGTTGGCAGACCCAGTTACTGCAGGGTTGCCCTAATCATCACCACTTTGCAGACAATTTTCAATCGGGTTAATGATTTTTTTTTTTAAATAATTTTTTAACAACTAAATTTTGATTATTTTTTTTATAATATTTTAAGTGATCTTTTATTTATTTATTTTAGTATTATCAACACGAAATCATAGTTTACAGCCAATGAGATGCTGTTAGTTTTGTGTGGCCGCCCGAGCTTGTCTTATTCCTTTTGTAATTCTGTATCTAATCGTTAAGTGCGATGAAAAACACTTAAATAGAGTAAAATGAGATTAGATAAAGAAAATAGTTTAATGCAATGGGGGAATTTTTTTTTTTTAAGAAATTTATAGTGTATATTATTTTTTCGAATCTTAATTATGATTCACTGTATACGTAGTAAGTTTAGTTTTCTTGTTAGCTAAGGTGATAGAATAAAGAAATATACAATATACTAATTACAGACTATATATGAACATTTTTTAAATTACATTTCAAAATGATTATAAAAATATTTGCAAATAACAACTATGAGAGCTACCCAACTTAAAATTCTAAGGTGAAATAACTTATGACGACAAAATCCTCACTTGCATGAGAATTGTTGGTGATGAGATGAGACCCTCAAAATAACACAACAACATATATAGATTCACTGGTAATGGAACTCTTAAAATTAAATACAATAGAACTATAAAGAAAAAAAATGTGTAAACTTAAGTCTTTATAGAAAACGAAAAATTAAAAAAATATATAGATTAATTTGTAAGCAGTATTTTGTATATCTTCTTTAAATTCTAATTTTTAATTTATATATAAACTGATTTTACCTTAGAAATATTCACGGGTACATTTCCTGACAGATCTTTATTTCATGTTTAATTTTGTATTATTAAAAAAGTATAAAAAAATAATAATACAACAGTTTTGCGTGTTGGGCCCGGCCCGATCCTACTATCTAGGCTCCTACTTCCTGTACCTCGCTTTTTTCTCAAGCACCTCCCTAACCTTTGTAAAATGTCCATTCTACCCTTTCATTTAAAATAGTAAATAGTAAATTTTATTTTTTGTATCTTTATTGACCGTCTTCTCAATCTTCTCTTCACTGTGTTTCTTCATGGTCTTCTCTTTTCTTCTCCCATTTTCTGTGTCTTCATTCATTTTCCCATCAACAATGTCAACTCAACAATGTCTACAATACAACTCAAGTTTGTTTGTATCTAATGGACCTCCAACAAATCCTTCATCAACCACTTTCTACAATCCTTGTTGGTATATTTGCAATTATAGTCTCACCTATAGCAGGATTAGCTACAGCAACGAGATTAACATCAAGAGCTACAACACGATTCCTTCTTCAAAGTCTTTGTTTTTCAACGTCTCTACTTTTACCTACAGTACGTGCACCTCTTTTCTTGACATAAATATGTAAAAATAATCACATCTAATATATGAATGAAGTAAACACAATATTTTATTGGTTCTAGATAGGGCAATGATCGTAGCCTACGCGGATCTGGTACCTAATTGCAGAAAGCGTAATTCGAATTCTTTATAGTTTTCTGTTCTAGAAAGCATGCTTTATCCGGATCCATAAGTGCCTTACGGAAGGACTAATCTGGTGTTGGGTGATATTAACTACTTCTGGAATTTATTCATCCACAATATCTTTTCGAATCCGGAAATACATTCTGGATTACTCATTCCGGAAGCAACTAATATAATCAACCCATCTTCCTCTGTATCGCGTTCAGCCATATTATTTTCAACACTTCAGCACCCTCTAGGATTTTACATTTGCTATTTTCCAAGGGCATAAAGGGTATTTTAATAAAGGGTAGAATAGGAATTTAAAAAAGGTTAGGGAGGTGCAGGAAGTAGGAGCCTACTATCTATTACTCACTGACCCAGAGGTTGGGGACAATTTTTATGTGGATGTATTATAGTCCTATGAACATTTCTTCCTACACTCCCCTAAATTTATTATCCCTATTAAACCCTTGAATAAAATATATAAAAAAAATCCTAAATTTCCTTTTTATTCCTCCTTCTTCAGAAACGCTACTTTCACTCCTGGCAAAGTGTTGAGTGTGGTGGTGGTGCAAACAACCTCTACTCCACCATATAATTATTTTGGCCTTCCTTCCTCCTTCCGATATTGATGATGGAGAGGAAAAATTTGGGGAAGGAAGAGAAGCTTGTATGGAAGGAAAATTGACAGCGAAGTGCAAAAGAAATGACCTAAAAAAGACACGGAGTATAAAAAGTACATTCTCGATTAGTATTCCGAAAGGTATTTTCTAATCTCAGAATGTCTGGTGAAACATTCGATCCAAAAACATGTTATATTTCAAATTGGACCTTCCATCAGGTACTTTAGGTTGTGTTTCTTTTTAATAATCAATTTGAGGAAGAATGAATAGATAAATTTGGGGATGGAGAGATGAAAGTGAAGTTGTTTATTTTAAAAATGAAGAAGTGAAAGTAAAGAAGTCTGAAGATAAAATTTATGAAATTTGTGAATGATTTGATGAATATGATACATATAAAATAATATTTTAATAGATAAAATTATTAGATTACAATTTTATTTCTATGATTAAAATTAGTATAAAATAAAATATAATAATTATTAATTTTAGTATTATTATTAATATTAATTTTTTTATTATTATTAGTATTAGTTTTAATATTATTATTATATTAGTAATGTTATTATTTCTAATATTATTAGTTCTAATATTATTATTATATTAGTAATATTATTATTATTATTATTATATCTTTTATTATTATAAAAAAATTATATATTACTCTTCAATAATTTACATGATATAACTGTTGTTTCAAATTAATAAAAAATAGATATGTTATTATATGTTATATATAACAAAAAGAAAAAAAATAGAATTTTAATAATTTAAAGTATAACAAGTATTTTAAATATATTCTTTTAGTCACAAAAAATTACTCTTAACAAAAAAAATAATTTTGCTGTCATATATAAATTTATGTACACAAACTTCAAATCTAATATGATGACATGTTTTTTCTTCTTTCTCTCTTTAAAATAAGAGAATGAAATTCTTAAAATCTTATTTAAACAAACATTAAAATCATTCTCAAATCATTCTTTACTTGTCTATCTATTCGATCTCCGTTAAATCTATTCTTAGAAACAAGCAAACTTTGAAAATATTCAGAGCACAAAATCTGAAAGGTTTAAAAAACTATATATTCTGAATCGAATGTTTCAGACATATAAATGCTTTTCGGAATACTAATTTTGGAAAATATTTGTATTTTTCGTATTAGGTGTTCTAATAAGTATCATTTTAAAAAAAGTTTTCCAAAACATTTAATCCAAAATATAAAAAATATTTTTTAAAAGATATTTCTAAATCTGAAAATATTTTTTAGAATACCTAATATAACATAAAAACAGTTTTTGGATCGAATATTTTGAAAAATATTTTGAATCTGGATATATATTTGAGAACACACATTTCATAATGTATCTTTTCGTACTTTACAAATTGAGTATTTGAAAAAATATTTTTTTAATTTGGAAATATCTTTTGAAATATCTATTTAAAAAATATTAAAAAAAAGTGGTACAGGTAATTTTATTGTAATTTTAGTGAAGGCTGATTTAGGAATTACAAGTTTTACTGGGTACTAGCAATGGCAGACTTACGTTATGACATAGGGAACTATGGTTTCTCAAATTTTTTTATACTTACATAATTTATTATATGTTTTTAAATATATTTTTTAAAAAATTAATATTTTTAATATATTTTATATTTAAAAAAAATTATATATTAATGCATAAGATATACTTTTTCATTATCTACATTAATTTTTTTAATTTGACCTTTTGAATATTTAAAAAAAAAATAATTATTTTCTTAATATTTTTTTAAGTGATTACTTATTTAATTTAATTATTTTTTATTTAATTATTTTTTTAAACTTAAGCAATATAAATGAAAATTAATTATAATAAAATAAAAGTTATTTATATTTAATTTATAATTATAATAATAATAATTTTATTATTTTTTATTATCATAAAAAAATAAATACAATATTTTTACTAGTTTATATAAAAGATTTGATATTACTTTTTTAGTTTTTATTTCAGTTCAAAAATATCAAGTTGATCTTCTAGTTTTTTTTTAATTTCAATTTGGTTTCAATTTTTTAAAAAATAATACTATTTAGTTTTAATTTTGTTAAATTTCTTGAATTGGATCAAGATTTTTTTATAAAGATTGAAGTTGTAAATAATGATGATTTTCTTTGTTGATGTAAGTAGCATAATCTCATTATCAATTTTGATAAAAAAAAACTCCTTTCTTCGTTTCAAAAAATTTAACAGAAATCAACAAATTGCATCAATTTTTAAAAAATCAGGACCAATTTAATGTTAAAATACTAGAGAATTAATATAATATTTTTGGATGAAAAAATAGATCAAAAGAATAATTCAACCAAAATTTTAGCATTCCAAAATTTTGGCTCAAGATCCGCCACCAAGTTCTGAGAAGAAAGAAGAGAACGGTGCATGAAGAAAAACCCTGGCCCTACATGCTCTCCTATTACAATGCTGTCACAGAGGTTGGAGACAATTTTGTGTGTGGATGTAATAGTCCTACATACTCTCGCATTACATTGCTTTATCTTAAAATTTTATAAATATTCCAAAAAACGAAATGAAATTTAAGTGATGGTGATTATTAGGGAAAAAAATGTATTTCCATTTTATTTAAAACAATAGTTAAGTTTAATTGCAATAGTAAATTTTATTTTATATTTTATGAAATTTATAATTTTAGTACTTGATTTGTCCTTCCATAATTCTAGTTTCTTAATTTGTAATTATCTGTAAATTTTTGTTTTTGAATTTATTTTAATTTTTACTCAATTTGATCCGTTGATTTTAAATTTTATTTTTCAATCATTTTTGTTACTTTGGACATGAACATGAACATATAATGACAGAAGATGTTAATAAGTTATTACTAAACGTAATTTCGCAGTCATTTAAAAACTAAAATTTAAACAAAGTTAGGGAAAATTAAAATTAAAATATCAAAATTATGTAAGAATAACTTTAGGGACCAAAATTATGAATAACTAATAATTACAAAAACTATTAAAATTGCAATTAAGCCTCATAGATATAAATGTAGTGTTATATTTCAATGTTATTTTGTAAATACAGTAAGGATGGGCCAAGTAAAAGAAAACTAGTTGACATTCATGGCGAGTTCACTGGAGTTTAGGAGAAAAAGAAAACTCATTTGAGCTTCAATAAAAAATATAATTCGACCCTCTAATCAAACAGTAATTAAATTACATGATTACTTCTTTTTTAAGTTAAAAAATTATTATAACTATTCAGCTTTCAGTTAATTATTGATGCATTTTGTGTTAAACTACTAATTTAATGTTTGATCTTGCCGGTTTTGTTTTAATTTCCTCTATTTTTTTTTTAACTTATCTAATTCATGTTCATGATAGCCCAACATATTTTATATAAATGTTTTCAATTATTTTAGCTTGGTTAGGAGAAAACATAATTGCAAACACTAAAAATAAATAAAATATTCATTTTTTGTTAAATAAAAAACACATAATATTCAATTTTTGTGGGTGTTTGATAAAATACAAGTGAAAGAAAGTTAGAAGATAAATATTTTATTTAAATTAAGAGAAAAAGAGTTTGCATACCCATTTATTAAGAATTTGTTCGATATATAAGGTACACTATCTCATGATATAAGAAGAATAATAAAACATAATATGTATTATCATAAAACAAAATATCTGATAAAATAAAAGAGAATAAAATATATAATATATCTATTGGTAGAATTAAAACCATAAGTAACACCTTTTGGAAAACACAAGAATGAAAGTTTGCATATATTGAATTGTTAGAAATTTCAATAAAGCATTTCTCTTCTAACTTCTTTTTCATTTGTATTTTATCAAAAACTAACATGGTATCAAATGAAAAACACCTTCTGCCATTACCTTCTTTTCGTCATTTCACTCATGGTGAATTTTGCTTCTCCTCATCCTTTATTTCTTTATCTTGGAGAAAATGACACACTTGGTCTTGTATATCTCTTTCTTGTTGATAACAATTACCAACAATGAAATAAAATCTCAAGGTTCTTGACTTTCACAAGGTTCTCAAGATTCTCTTCATCCTATTGTTTTCCAAACGTGCCACTTTCAAGTTGGGTCTTCATAATCTTCATGCCCAACATGAGAAGGGTGATAAAAATATCATATATCTTTTGGTTTTAATTTTATGTTGTATTTTATATAATTTTATTATATAAAATTATTTTTCTCTATTTTATTATTATTGTGGATTACCATTAATTAATAAATTATATTATTTGTAAATATCAATTATATTGTACAATTATTATTAATTTATGGATAATATATATTGGGTTTCTAATGAATGATCCGTGATGGGTTGGATTGTTCAATGAACGATTTGAGATGGACTTAAGTATTAAGGAACTTGTTGAGAGGTACCTGGTCTCTGCTGGGAAGGATATAAAATTGATATTCCATTAATCAGTTTATTATTATGACGTAAAATTACACTTAGATATGAGATACTGTCAACACTCAATTTCCTCCGGATAAATGCATTTGTTTTGTTAAAATAATAATAATAATAAATAATATATAAAATAATAATAATAATAAATAATCATAAAATAAAATAAAAAATATGTTTTTATTGATGGTAGTTTTTTTTTTTTTAACTTTAATTCTACCATGGGAAAAAAAGAAAAAAAAAAAAGAAAAAACCAAGAGAAGGAAAATCTAATTTATTTTTAATTATCACACTCTTATCATAAGTCCAAATGTTTTGTACATATTTTCACCCCCATTGTTTGCTAGTCTAGTTACACTCTTCACATGACATGTCAGAAAATGACGTTTCATAATTTATGTTTTTAGAGAAGGGTATAATATTAGGAACAATATTTTTTATAATAATTTGAATAAATATCTTGCATTTACGCTTATGTGATGTGTCTCATTATCGAATGTTCCCGATAATAATGTTTTTTTGAGAGAATGGTACGATTTTAATAGTTAGAAGAAGTATTTATGTTAATAATCAGGATCAATTATATGAATAATATGTTATGATTTGATCACTATCTTTGTGTGACAAAAAAATATGATTCCAGTAATTACAGACAATATTTCATTAATAATTATAATCAATATCGTGGATATTATGTGACCATTTAATTTCTATAATATGTTTCATCAAGACCAACTACTTCCTCATATATTTTATTATAATTAAAGATTAGAATTTCAATGGTACCCCAAGGTGTCTATATAAGCACAAAACTTCTCTAATGCAACACAGAGAAAAATCTCGAAAAACCCCTCTCCTTCTTTATTACTAGAGCACGCGCAAAAGGGGGTCAATGTATGATTAAATGTGTTCGGGGTTCTCATGTTACATGATTTGATTTTGGGTTTGTCATTGATGTGCTCAGCCTTTCTCTTTCCCTCTATTTTTATCTTGGTAGTTAAAAAGGTGTTTTTTCTGTAGGCTTTAATTCTCTAAATAATAATAATAATAAATATAAAAAAAATTATATATAAGTATTGAATACCATGTCAAGTCTCGGACTTGCTTGATAATCAAAACATTCTTTCATCCTGTTTTAAATTATTTTTGTCATCCTGTCGTGATCTCGGTTGCGACAAATACATTTTAGAATAACCAACCAAAAATATAACAACATGGTCTCAACACACTTATCAAAAGATGTATCTTTTATTGATTTCATGTGTTTTACAAGTGCTAATTTTTCACCTATTCTCTCGACAACCAAGTATGCTTCCACGTTTTGTTTTTTTAAGTATTGAGAACTGTTTAATTAATTTAGGATTTATGGTTCATATGATTGATCTTTGTGATTCATAACACTTTAATGATACAAATATCACATATTTTATTCTCTCTTATTATTATTAAATATTTTGTTTTATGATAATACATATTAGGTTTTATTTTTTTTTCTTATATAAATGGATATTGTACTCTATATATTGGACAAATTTCTAATAAATCGGTTTGCAAACTCTGATTCTCATATTTTCAATAGAGTATTTTTCTTTTAACTTTCTCTTACTTGTATTTTATCAAATATAGAGCTATCAAAATGGGTAACCCGCCCCCGATCTGGCTCGACCCACCACGGGTTGATCACTTAGTGAGCCAACCCAACCCAACTCACTTATTAGCGAACCAAAAACATTCAAACCCGACCTGACCTACCGCGGGTTGGTGGGTTAAACGGGTTGGCTCATGGGGTCACTTAATTAAAAAAAATATAGTTTATTTATTTATTTTTTGAGTCAAAACTAGATTATAATTCTAATTAAAATATAAATAAACTTTAATACAATTCAAATACAAACCAAAATTACAAAAATACAAATTATCTATATGTTGGCTAAAAAAACAACCTAACATGACCCAAATACAAAGCCTAATTTAGCAAAAAATACTTGTGTGACTCTTTATTTGCGGGTTTGCGAGTCAACCCGGCTCACAACGGGTTCAACCCGGATGAGTCGGGTTTTAAGTGAGTCGGGTCAAAAATCAACCCGTATTGAAATTTATAAAAAAATTTCAACCCAACCCAATGGATGATCTTGTCATAGCTGGTGTTAAGAGGTTTAGTCATCGAGCTAAAAGAATGGCTAAACAAAGTTGAAAATGTGAAAAACTAGAGAGTAAAGTGTGTGTTTGACTCACTAGGCGAGAGACTCTCGTTGAGAATTTAAAAAAAAAAAAAAAACTACTCTCTCACTGGGTGCGCACCTATATGTTAATGAGCGAGTAAGTTAGAAAACATCAAGGTTATATTCTTATTTGACAAATAATACGCTAAGTTTCATTTTCGTGGATACTCACTGAGTGAAACATGTATTTATCAAACGAGAATGTACACATATAAATATTTGAATATATATATATATATATATATATATATATATATATATATATTTTTTTTTTTTATTTATTTGTATTAAAAAACAATTAATTTTAAATGTTAAACAATATATTTTCTTGTAATAAAACCTTGCTTTCTTTTAAGGACTTAAGTTGAGGATGAAAAAGTTGTAACTAATTTTCTCGAATTTTTTTTCACATGCGGGCCGGCTTACAATCTCATGAGCCTACAATATGTTTTGGACTATAAGCAAACTTTTATGAGTTTGAGTCTATTCCATCCTGCTTTTAGTAAATACATCTTAAAGGCCATAATAATTCTAAATTTTGTATGCAATAAATGCTTTTGACGAGTTTTTCCTTACCGATTTATTAAAATAAATGATGAAATGTAATGTGTTTTTTTTCTTTATCTGCAAAAGAGATTTAATGTGATGTACTTTGTTGCTGATTAAAGTAGGTATGAGGAATAAGATGTGATATTCATTTATGACTAAACTAAATATTGGGATGAAAATGAGATATACAAATAGTTTGTTAATTATTAAAGTAGGTAAAGATGAAAATATAACTGTAATATAACTTTTTAATTGTCAAAATAAGTCCAAAGAATGAGATATAATTTTTTCATAAGCAAACTTGATTAATGAAATAACCTTATTTTTGTATAATTAAAAATACTTTTTTCTCTGTAACTTTTTTTTTTTTTACAAAACTGGTAGTTGTTTAACGCAAATTTACGAAATGAATGTCATGTTTGAAACTTTCATCAACTGTTGTCTTGTGGGTATATATAAATTTTTCGCCATGAAAATATTTTATTAAAACTATCATATTTTTCTAATAAATATATTATCTCTTACCGATAGTTTTTTCTCTAATTAAAAAAGTATAAATGTAGTACTGTGCAAAATTGTCCACATTTTTTAATCATGAGAAGTGATGTGATTGGATAGCATACACGATGACAAAAATATTTGTGTCCACGAGAATTTGCAGATAAAATTCGTGACGGATAATTAGTATCCGCGGATAATATATAGTGGATATTTTAATATCTGTTTATAAACGGTTGGATGTGGGTATCATACTACCCGTACTCCGCACCCGTGGGCAACAGCAGACCTATGTTATGACATAGGGGACCATGGCCCCCACATTTTTTTATACTTACATAATTTGTTATATATATTTTTTAAAAATTAATATTTTTAATATATTTATATTTTAAAAAAATTATATATTAATGCACAAGATATACTTTTTTATTATCTACATTTATTTTTCAATTTGGCCTTTTGAATATTTTTAAATAAAAATAATTATTTTCTTAATATTTTCTTAAGTGATTACTTGTTTAATTTAACTATCTTTTTATTTAATTATTTTTTTAAAATTAATCAATATAAATGAAAATCAATTATAATAAAATAAAATTTATTTATATTTAATTTATAATTATAATAATAATTATTTTTTATTTTTTATTATCATAAAAGAAAATACAATATTTTTACTAGTTTATATAAAAGATTTGAGATTACTCTTTTGGTTTTTATTTCAGTTCAAAAATATCAAGTTGATCTTCTATTTTTTTTTTAATTTCAATTTGGTCTCAATTTTTTAAAAAATAATGCAATTTGGTCTTATTTTTGTTAAAATTCTTGAATTGGATCAAGATTTTTCCATAAAAATTGAAGTTGTAAATAATGATAGTAACTGACATAATCTCATTGCTAATCTTGATAAAAACTCCTTTCTTCGCTTAAAAAATTTAACGACAATGATCAAATTGCATCAATTTTTAAAAAATCAGGACAAATTTGAGGTTAAAAAACTAGGGGATCAATATAATATTTTTGGATGAAAAAATAGACCAAAAGAGTAATTCAACCAAAATTTTAGCATCCTCAAAATTTTGGCTCAAGATCTGCCACTGTCCGTGGGTAACCGTTCCTTACAAAAAATTAAAATTAAAATTTAATTTATATTTTACTAAGTTAAATTTAATTAAAATTAAAATTATATTTTATTAACTTAAATCTAATTAAAATTAAAATTAAAGTTTAATTTAATTTCTATTTCTATTTATTTTTTTAATAATTTCATTTTAATTTTATTTAAGAAATTTATAAAAAATATATATATTTTAAATATGTGCAGGTATGTGGATATCCACAGGGACTCGCGAATTTTAAAAACATCCATGGATATTTTTTAAACGAGTACCCTACAGGTAAATTGGCGGGTAGCGAGTGAATTTTTGTTTTGCGGGTCGGGTTGCGGGTAAGCACTATTCGTGCCCGACCCAACTCGTTGTCATCCCTAGATACACACTTCTTGGTGATAATATTTAGGTTTAAATACTATTTTGTCCTTGTTTTAGTCCATTTTATTCACTTTGGTTCTTTTTCTTTACGTGTTCAATTTGGTATCTAATTTGTTAAATTATGGTCAATTTTGTTGTTTTCGTTGATATCGTTTAAATTGATAATGATAGAGTGTACAAGCTAGCACTGTTCACATGATGTGACACTATTCACATTATGACTGCTTGTGTTTTGTTCAAATAAGTTCTTATTTTAGTTAAATTTGTTCAATTTAGTTTCTATTTTAGTTAAATTAGTTAAATTTAGTCCTATCCTCCATTTCATGAACTTTCACTACCGTCACTACCACTGTCGCTGTTACCACCACCACTACCACTATCACCGTATTATCATCACCACCACTACCACTACCACCCTACATCCTCCAATGACTGAAAGAAAAACATCAAGGTAAAAAAAATATTTAAAAAGTCAATAATTAAAACACATGAAATTTGTGTACTTTGTCCCTGATTTCAACACTAAGTAATTGTGAGATGAAGAGAAAATGAGCAGTAATGCAAGATACTCCATTAGGAAACATTTTATGGTTATATTTAATTTTTAACTAAAAAAATTGCAAAATGCACAAGTTATGAGGTACCAAAATCACTGAATGCGAATTATTATGGTAGTGATGGTGGTGGCAAAGATAATAATAATGACGGTAGTAAAAGCGACAATAGTAGTGGTAGTAACGACATTGTGAGGTATAAAATGCATGAGGAGATTGAACTGAATTAATTTAATTAAAATAAAAATTAAATTAAATAAACTTAACTAAAATAAAAATTTATTTAATCAATCATAATATAAATAGTGCCAACTATATATTTTATCATTACGATATTAACGAAATTCACGAAATTGAACAAATCAGAATTAAATTGAACGTGCACACAGATAAAAATGACCAAACTAAACGATCTGAACGATCAAATTAAATAATCTGAACCACAAGAATAAAATAATATTATAATATTTAAACCTAGAATTTATTTTGTCTCCTCAAGAATCTGAAATAGTGCGTACCTTACGTTGGACACACATGCACATGGCTACGATGACTCCACGCACAGAAGCCAGCTAAGGATTTTATGTGAATATGTTTCATGCCAGCGCGACGTCTCATAAAATTTAAGGAACTAAATTTATTTATTATGTTCTTGAAGTATCCAATATATCCTACACACTTCCACGATTAGTTCTTTTCAACTACCTAATTCTTCATTCATGTCTTCTCTCCTTATAGCATATGATGATATGCAGAAGTCATTCAGTTGATGAAGTATGTTAACGTTACATAATACGTGCTACTAATAATAAAACGTATTTAATTTATTTTACTTATTGTATTATTTATATTGTGTTTATCAAATTTTATTTAGATAAGTTCAATTTACGTATAATTACTTTGGTTAATTTGTTTGATACTCTATTAATACATTTTATATTTTACGCAATTTAATCACAATTGTTCTTATTTAGTGTATTGATCGATATGTTGTTGCGCTGTCAAAATATATTTAGAGCGATATCATTTTGAATCAAGTGATCCAAGATGTTCTCAAGTATATGTAATACACATTAATTTTTGTATACTGATGAAATTATAAATTAAATTTTGTCTAGGAAAAATTAAATTAGATTCATTTTCGTTTTTCTAATGATTATTTTACAAAGTTATAACAAGATTTCAAGATAAAAACTTGTAAGCAAAAGAAAAAAAAGAATTTTAAATTAAAAAAATAAAATAATTAATTAAAATATTAATATTTTAACTTGATAAATTTTATTTTCTGGTGTCAAATATATCATCTTCAATTAAGCTCATTAACAAATTAAGGGTTCGTTGGGTTTACCGTGGTTGTTGGTTCATAGTTGTTTGCTTCAAACGATTTGAGTAACTTATGCAGACGATTTGGAGGATGGCTATTTCATCAAAATGAAAAAAAAAAATTGTGGATAAATTAATTTTTTTTATTCTCACGGATTTATATTTTTTTGTTGTATTTTTTTGTTTGTTATTTTATTGTATCTTCAAAATATTTTGATAGACACTTTTAAAATATATTTAAAAAAAATTTGAAACATCAAAATCAATGTACGTTGAAAACACACTAAAAGACAGCATAAAAGCTAGTGGAGAATTTGGATTAGATTCTCATGTACTATAGCATCCATACTTGTATTCTTTTCAAAACAATTTATTGATTAAGAAAACCGATTTTGTAGTCAATTGTCAAAATATATATATATATATATATATATATATATATATATATATATATATATATATATATATTTTTTTTAAATATT